>MDTA01144830.1_pt1 | contig 95383 bp, 80 predicted proteins | sample 811151 | NCBI WGS metagenome assembly MDTA01 (sample SAMN05326648, study PRJNA326480) | marine metagenome | isolation source: seawater | place: Indian Ocean: South | collected 2010 | reverse complement strand
GTTTAAAACCACGGCAATGGTCCAAGCGTGGAGGTATCTTTCCTACAATGTGGAACTCTTCCAATCCTCCACCGGAGGTGGAGGTTTTTGATCCAATAATAAAAAAGCGGGCCGCCGGGCCCGCTTTTCGTTTTAGCGTAGAAACTCCGTTTACTTTTTCAGGCCGAAAGCGCCGAATTTCTGATTGAATTTCGAGACGCGGCCGCGCTCGCCGACCTTCTGCGGACCGCCGGTCCAGGCTGGGTGCGAGGTGGGGTCGATATCGAGATTGATCGTCGCGCCCGGCTCCCCAAAGGTGGAGCGGGTCTCATAGGACGTGCCGTCGGTCATCACGACTTTGATCGTGTGGTAATCCGGATGGATATCTTTTTTCATGACGGCGGGTCCTCTGCAGGCGATCGAACGGATTTCAATGAGAGCGGGGCATATACGCGGGCTCCGGCCCCTCTGCAAGCCCCAGAAAGTCAAAGAATCTCAAACATTCCCAAAAAACCAGGGTAAATGCGATGCTGGTCTGTTCGCAGGTGCAATGTTATGATCTTGTAAGGTCTTCCGTCGCACAATTGTGTCCTTTCCGCCCCTGATCTGGCCGCTTGGTAATGCGTTTCTGGTTGTTTTTGCTGGTGATTCTTCTCGGGGCCGGGGCGGCGGCGTTTCTGCGCCTCATGGCTTTCAACCAGTTTTCCGGGATCGATCCGGTGGCGCTGGCCGCTTGTGCGCCGGTGACCGGCATCGCCGGGCCCGAAGATATTGAAGTGGACGAGGCCGGAGGCCGCGCCTTCATCTCCTCCCTCGATAGGCGGGAAGAGAAGGCCCGCGGGGCGATCCATGTCTTCGACGTGAACGATCCTTTGTCGGCGGCGGGCTTTCGCGACCGTACGGGCGGCGTCCCAGACGCTTTCCGGCCATATGGTCTTAGCTACTTTGAAAATGGCGATATCCGGCGTTTGTTTGTTGTGAATGAAGCCGCGAAGGCTGTTGAACTTTATGACGTGACGGAAAATGGCGACCTTGTTCACCTGGAGACCTTCAGGGAGCGTCGGCTGACCAGCCCCAATAATGTCGTTGCGGTGGGCCCGCGCCAGTTTTACGTGACCAATGACGTGCGGCCCGGCCGCGACGCCTTCATCGCCAATTTCCATTTCCTGATGCGTCTCGGCTCCGGCCAGGTATTCTATGTGGATGGCGATGTCTGGCGCATTGCGGCCGAGGGGCTTCGCTTCGCCAACGGGCTGGCGCTATCGCCCGATGGAGGCAAGCTCTATGCGGCGGAGACCGCCGGCAATGCGCTGAAGGTTTTCGACCGCAATCCTCAGACAGGCGCCCTGTCGCTCAGCGAAACCATCCCGCTCGGCGCCTCGCCGGACAATATCAATGTGGACGCCTCCGGCGCCGTGTGGGTCGGCGCTCTGCCGAAGCCGCTTGCCTTGCCGGGTCTCGCCGGGGACGCTCAGGCGACGGCACCATCCGAAGTCCTTCGGGTGGACCCGGATGGCGACGCTCAGACGGTCTATCGCAATGACGGATCGGAGCAGTCCGCCGTCACCGTGGCGGCGCGGGTCAGGAACAAACTCCTGATCGGCGCGCTTTACGAGGAAAAATTCCTTTTCTGCGAATTGCCGCCAGCGGTGCGCTGAGCCTAGAAAGCGGCCATGAAATACATTTCCACCAGAGGGGGCGCGGCCCCTGTTAATTTCGAGGGTGCATTGCTCGCCGGGCTCGCGCCCGATGGCGGGCTCTATATGCCCGAAAGCTGGCCGCGCATTCCGGCCGATGAGGCGCGCCGCATTGGCGGGCTGCCCTATGCGCAGGCGGCGACGGAGATTTTGGCCCTGTTCGCCGGGGAGAGTTTCACGAAAGAAGAGCTCGCGGCCATGACGGCTGAGGCCTATGGGACGTTTACGGACGATCGCGTCGCGCCGCTCGTCAAGCTGGCCCCTGAAGACTGGATGTTGGAGCTCTTTCACGGGCCCACGCTCGCCTTCAAGGATTTCGCGATGCAGATCCTCGGGCGGCTATTCGATGCAGCGCTCGAACGGCGCGACCGCCGCCTGACGATCATTGCCGCGACATCTGGCGATACAGGGTCGGCGGCGATTGAGGCGCTCAAATCCTGTTCGCGCGTCAATGTCGTCGTCCTGCATCCGGAAGGCCGCGTCTCGGCCGTGCAGCAACGTATGATGACCTCTGTCATTGCGCCCAATGTCATGAATATCGCGGTCAAAGGCTCGTTCGACGATTGTCAGGCGATCGTCAAAACCCTGTTCGCCGACGAAGCGTTCGTGCGCGATGTGCGGCTGTCCGGCGTCAACTCCATCAACTGGGCGCGGCTGGCGGCGCAGACGGTCTATTATTTCACCGCATGGGCGCAAATCGCCGATGGCGATGAAGCCGTGAACTTCGTCGTGCCCACGGGAAATTTCGGCGACGTCTTCGCCGGCTATGCGGCCAAACGAATGGGACTTCCCATTGCGAAACTCGGCGTCGCCGCCAACGCCAATGACATTTTGCATCGTGCGATTGCCTATGGCGATTACACGCCGGCTTCGGTGAAACCGACGGCGTCGCCCTCCATGGACATTCAGGTCGCCAGCAATTTCGAGCGGCTTTTGTTCGAAGCCAAAAACCGCGACGCAAACGCCCTGCGCCACGTCATGGAAGACTTTGCGGCAAAGAAAGGGATGAAAATCGACGAGGAAACGCTAATAGCGATCCGTGAAGACTTTGTCTCAGACGCAGTCTCCATGGAGGAAACCCTCGCCGAGATCGCGCGCCATTATAAAGAGACGGGCGAGCTCATCGATCCGCATACGGCGGTGGGTCGCGCCGCGGCGATGCGTCTGCGTCAGATGGGGGCGCTTGACGGCAAGATCGTCACGCTGTCCACGGCGCATCCGGCGAAATTCCCCGAGGCGGTGGAGGAGGCGACCGGAAAATCGCCTGCGCTGCCCGCTTCCTATGCCGATCTCTTCGACCGTCCCGAAGAGATGGAGCGCGCGCCCGCCGATCCGCAAGAAGTGAAGGCGCTCATCCGCGGCGCCTTCGGAAACTGATTTTATGACAAATATTCACACGTTGAAAAACGGCGTTCGCGTCGTCGCCGATCCCATGCCGGAGTTGAAAACCGCCGCGCTCGGCGTCTGGGTGAAGACCGGCTCCGTCGACGAAACCCCTGAGGAACACGGAATCGCGCATCTGCTCGAGCATATGGCGTTCAAGGGCACGAAGACCCGCTCCGCGCTCGCCATCGCCGAAGAGATCGAAGGTGTGGGCGGCTATCTCAACGCCGCAACCAGCCACCAGCGCACCGGTTATTATGCGCGCGTTCTTAAAGACGATCTCGTGCTCGGCGCGGATATTCTCGCGGACATTCTCGCCAATCCGCTTTTCGATGAAGTCGAGCTTGCAAAAGAGCATGAAGTGGTCGTGCAGGAAATCGGCGAAGCCGCAGATACGCCGGACGATGTCGTCTTTGAAAAGCTGACCGAAGCGGCGTGGGGCGCCCATCCGCTGGGCCGGCCGATCCTCGGCACGCCCGACAGCGTGCGCGCGCAGAGCCCGGCAAGCTTGCGCAAATTCATGTCCCGCTGTTACCGGCCCGAGGAAATGATTATCGCCGCATCTGGCGCCGTTGACGAAGATGCGCTTTTGAAAACCGCCGAAACCCTTTTTTCGGACTTCACAGCGAACGGCGCCGGGCCGGCGCGAACGGCGCCTCAGTTTCAGGGCGGGCTCCTTCACGACCCCCGCAAGATCGAACAGACTCATCTCGCCGTCGCCTTTCCTGGCGTTGCGTCGGGCCATGAGGATTATTTCGCAACCCGTCTTTATGCGGATGTTCTCGGCGGCGGCATGTCCTCGCGCCTGTTTCAGAAAGTGCGCGAGGAGCGGGGGCTCGCCTATTCGGTCTATGCTTTTGCGGACGGGTTTGAGCAGTCCGGGTTGCTCGGCGCCTATGTAAACGCCGAGGCGAGGCATATTCCCGAAGCCGCGCGACTCATCCGGGAGGAAATGGCGGCGACGGCGGAGGCGATGACGAATGAAGAAATCGCGCGGGGCAAGGCGCTGCTGCGCTCATCCCTGATGCTGGGGCTGGAAAGCCCGGCGAACCGGATCGAGGCGGCGTCGGGCCAGCTCTTTACGTTCGGACGGCTAATGGATGCGGACGAAATTCTTGAGCGCATCGATGCGATCACGGTTGCCGACATGCAGCGCTGCGCGAAACGCGCGCTGGAGGGGCCCTGCGCCATTTCCATTGTGGGGCCGAGCAAGGCGGACGCCGTCGCAAGGGTATTCGACACAGCCTAGAGTTAGACCGAACTGCCCCATGCGGCTCTCCCCAACCTGCCGGTTCGCGCTATAAGACGCGGATGCTGTTCGCTCCCGCGCCCTCCAATCCCGCCTTTCAGCCGCTGCTGGTTCAGGACCCGGTGCTGCTGCGCGCTGGAGCAGTCTCCGACTATCCGGCGTGGCTTTCCTTGCGCGAGCGCAGCCGTGCGCATTTGACGGAATGGGAGGAGAGCTGGACGCCGGAGCAGGCGACCCTGTCGGCCTTCAAGCGGCGCCTCAGAAATTACGATCGCGAGGCGCGTCGCGGCGGCGGGCTGTCGCTTCTTGTTTTCCGCCTCAGCGACAATGTGCTGGTGGGCGGGGCGACCCTCACCAATATCCGCTATGGCGCATCCCGATCCGGCGTCCTCGGCTATTGGGTCGGCGCGCCTTTCACGCGGCGGGGCTATGGCGCGGCGGCGGTTGCGGCGCTCAAATCCCACGCCTTCGAACGGCTTGGTCTCAACCGGATCGTCGCGGCGTGCCAGCCCGGGAATATTGCGTCGCAAAAGTTGCTCGAGCGCAGCGGCTTTGTCCGGGAGGGACGCGCCCGCGATTATCTGAAGATTAACGGCGCATGGCGCGACCACGATATCTACGCCATTACGGCGGCTGACCACAGGAAGGCCGCGGCCACGCTGTCCTAATCAGGCTTTTTGCGGCGAATAGAGTGAAAAATTATCCCTAACGCCTGCGCCGCCCCTTGCGATAATGTCACGCTCGCGTGAAGATATGCATAAGGGCGAAGAGCGCTGTTTCAGATGGCGCCAAGGGCGGGCCGGCGAACGCGAAATGGGGCGTTTTGGCCCGTTTCTTGTGGGGAATGGGTAACCTGGCCGCATTTGCGGCATTGTGGCTTAACAAAAGGGGCTCGGGGCGAACAAATTATGATGACAGTGGGTGTTTTCGGGTTGTCAGAGGGTTTTGCAGGGCTCGCGCAGGCCGAATTGATGCGCGGCGCAGTGGCGGGCGCCTTTATCGTCGCCATGGCTTTTCTCGCCGGTTATGCGGCGATCCGGCGGAGCGGCCTGGCGGTTTGCGCGCTCCTGATGGTTGCGGGCGCGGCGGCGCTGGAATTCTCCTGGCTCGGCTTCATGTCCTCCTTGCCCGCCGAGGCCGGGGTGATGATGCAGGCCCTGTTCGCGGCATCGGCCATTGTTTTCCTTTCCGCCTCAATCGGCGCGGCGCGTTACAATCCGTTGCTCGGCGGCGTGATGTTCACCGTGGCGCTCGTCATTGGCGGCATGGGGATCATCAACTTTTTCGACCGTATCGATCTTGCGCCGATGATGCGCTGGGCGCTGATGGGTGTCGGCGGCTTCGCCGTGGCTCTGTCGCTGACCCAGGCGATCCGGGGCGACACCGGCGCGCGTCTTGTTCTGCCAGGCGTTCTGATGGCGGCGGCCGCGCCGCTTCTCGGCATGTTTGCAGCCGAAGGCTCGGCGCTTGCGGCCTTCGCCTCCCATGGTCTGTTCACTCTCGGCATTCTTGCTGCGAGCATCGTTGCGCTCACGGAAACCGGCGCGTCGCAAATGGTCGAGCCCGCCAATATCGATTTCGGCATCCGCACGTCCCATGAGGCGCCGTCGCGTCAGCGTGAAGTGCGCGCCCAGCGCGAGCGGGCGGAAATCGTTCTCGAAAGCCAGATTGCGCGCGTGCTGGATTATTCGGGCGTCGCCATATGGGACTGGGGGCATGACGCCGTCGATCAGACCGAATCGCTGCCGCAATTGATGGGTGCGGATTCCGATGCGCCTTTCACGCCAGACGCCTTGCGTAATTTCATCCATCCCGACGATGCCGAGCGTTTCGACAGCGAGCTTCTGGCGCCGGTGGACGGGCCGTTCGATGTTTCGCTCAAGCTTTATGACGGCCGCATCATCCGCATGCGCGGCGCACGGGCGGCGGATGAGCAGTCGGGCGAGATCGAGCGTATTGTCGCGTTCGTCGAGAATGCGGCGCTGAGCGGCAACGGGGTCAATGAAGCGCGCTTGCGCTCGGCCACCGAGGCGGCGATCGTGCCCGCTCCGAGCGATCCCATCACCGCGAAACTTTCCACCGCACTCGCCAATGGCGATATCGTGGCGGCGTTCCAGCCAATCGTCGCTCTCGATCATGAAAAGATCGCAGGATATGAGGCGCTGGCCCGCTGGCGCGGACAGGAAGCCGGCGCCGAGGAAGGCCCGGAACGATTTGTGCGCGCAGCCGAACGGATTGGTGAAGGAGGAGCGCTCGCGGCCACCATGCTCGAACAGGCAGCGGCGTTTCTCGCCGGCGCGCTGAAAAAAGAAAAGCGCAAGGACCTTTTTGTCGCCATGAATGTTTCTTGGGGACAGATACGCGAACCGGAATTCCTCGAAGCCGTACGGGCGGCGGTGTCAAAATACGACCTGCCGAAAAAGTCGCTTGTGCTTGAATTGACGGAAGCAGACGCCGTTTCCGATGCGAAGCTGGCGGGCGATGTTTTCCGCAAGCTGAAAGACGCCGGCGTGGCGCTCGCCTTTGACGATTTCGGCGCGGGCTTCACCTGTCTTTCCAATCTGAGGAAATACGATTTCGATTATTTGAAGATCGACAAGTCCTTCACCAGCGATCTCGAATCCGGCGGCGACGGCGCGAAAATCCTCGCTTCGCTCGCCGGGCTTGGCAAGGATCTTGGCCTGAAGGTGATTGTCGAGGGCGTTGAAACTAAAGCCGCTTCTTCGAAAGCTCGCCAAATGGGCTGCGCTTACGGCCAGGGTTACGCCTTCGGCAAGCCTGTCGCGCAGGAATATGTCCCGGAGCCAAAGCCTGCGCCCACTGCGGATGCTGATACGGCTGAAGCGGAACCTCTCAATACGACTTCGCTCCGAACTGAAGATGAAGAGGGCAAATCTTCGTTCGACGCGCCTGCCGATGCATCTGTCGGGGAAAGCCGCGCGGAGCAATCGGATAGCGAAGACGGGAAAGCTGCGTTTGAGCCGTCCTTCGCAGATGCAGATAACGAGGAAGACCGTCCGCGCCGCTGGCGGCTTTGGGGCGGCGAACGCGATTTGCGTTAGCGCCAGAACACCAAAATAAAGATTTCACAATGAAAGGCGGGACCAGCCTTAATTCAAAGGCTGGTCTTCGTCGCGCACCGAGGCCCATTCCGGCGAGAGCATGGCGGTGGTCACGCCAAGTTTCGCCAATGCGCGGTCCCATAGGGGTTCGTGGGCGCCGGAAAAAATCATCTCTTCATCGGGCTCGCAATGGGCCCATGCGTTCATGGCGATTTCTTTTTCGAGCTGGCCTGCGCCCCAACCGGCATGGCCAATCGCCAGAAGGTAGCGCTTTGGCGCCGGGCGCTCCGCTTCCTTGCCGGCGATATCGATGAGGATGTCGCGGCTCGCCGTCAGTCCGAGCCGTTCGCTAAGCGCAAGGGTTGTGTCGAGCTGATAGTCGAGCGTGTGCAGCACAAGGCCGCGTTCGGTCTGCACAGGCCCGCCAAAGAAGACCGGCGTGTCATCGGCGTTCTCCTGCGGCGCGATTTCAAGCTGCTGCAACAATTCGGAAAGGCCGATGTCATCCAGAGGCTTGTTGACGATCACGCCCATGGCGTGCTCCTCGTCATGTGCGCAAACAAAGATGACAGATCGCTCGAAACGGGGATCGCCCATATTGGGCATGGCGATCAGCATTTGGCCGCCAAGATAATCCCTGTCGTCATCGGATTCAGGCGCGGATGAGTCTATATCCATGACTGTTGAAGGTAGGGCTCACGCTGCAGTGATGCAAGGGCCCCTTTTGGCGGTGGACGAGGGCTCTCCGGAAGCCTAAAAACGCCGCGAATCCAACAAAGGAGATAGACAGGTGAGCATATCGGTCGGCGACAAAATCCCTGACGTAAAAGTGATGGTGGCAACGGGCGAGGGGCCCCAGGCCGTGCAGACGGGCGAGCTTCTGGGTCAGGGCAAGGTCGCTTTATTCTCCGTACCCGGCGCATTTACGCCGACCTGCTCTGCAAAGCATCTGCCGGGCTTTGTCGAAAAGGCGGATGAGCTGAAGTCCAAGGGCGTGGACAAAATCGTCTGTATGTCCGTAAACGATGCATTTGTCATGGACGCTTGGGGCAAGAACCAGAACGCCAGCGACAAGGTCGTGATGATGGCCGATGGCAATGGCGACTTCGCCCGCGCGGTCGGTCTTACCATGGACGGCAAGGGCTTCGGGATGGGCGAGCGCGCGCAGCGCTTTTCAGCCGTGATCGAAAACGGCGAAGTCAAGCACCTGAATGTCGAGGCGCCGGGCGCCTTCGATGTCTCCAGCGCCGAACACATGCTCGGCCAGCTTTAGAAAGAAGTTGCGGCGTCAGACGAAAGTCTGCGCCGCCTTTCTTGCGAGGTCGTCCACGCGTTCGTTTTCTGCGTGCCCTGCGTGACCTTTCACCCAGCGCCAGTCTACATTGCGCTCCGCGGCAAGGATGTCGAGTTTTTCCCAGAGGTCCTTGTTTTTCACGGGCTGTTTCGAGGCGTTCTTCCAGCCATTGCGCTTCCAGCCTTTAATCCAGCTCGTAATGCCGTTTTTCACATATTGGCTGTCTGTGTGAAGGACGATCCGCGCGCCCTTGGGGGTTTCTTCCAGGGCCCGGATCGCGGCCAGCATTTCCATGCGGTTGTTTGTCGTTTCCGCTTCGCCGCCGTCAAGCTCGCGCCGATCGCCGTTTTCGATGATCAATACGCCCCAGCCGCCGGGCCCCGGATTGCCGAGGCACGCGCCGTCGGTGAAAATTTCAATCATGATGCTTCCTGACTTGCGAGGATCAACCGGCGAGGCGCAGCGGCGTGTTGAACACGATATCCTCGCGTGCGGTTTCGATATGGTCGATGCGCAAGGTGCGGCGCGCCGCGAGCGCGGTCAAGAACTGCTCGACAAGGATTTCGGGCGCTGAGGCTCCGGCGCTGACGCCGATGGTTTCAACGCCTGCCAGCTTCGACCAGTCGAACTCGCCCGCGTCTTCGGTGAGGAGCGCATCAGCCGCGCCCGCGGTCCTGGCGGTCTCCACAAGGCGTACGGAATTGGATGACGTGCGCGACCCGATCACGACGAAGAGGTCGCTTCCTGCGGCGGCGGCTTTCACCGCTTCCTGCCGGTTCGACGTCGCATAGCAGATGTCTTCTTTCGCGGGGCCGGCGATCTCTGGAAACCGTTGTTTCAGCGCGGCGATCATGTCCCGGGTTTCGTCGACAGAAAGCGTCGTCTGCGTTGAATAGGCAAGAGGCCCGTCGAGCGCGGGCAGCGCCGCGATATCGGCGAGGGTCTCGACGAGGATCACCGCGCCCTCCGGCGCCTGGCCGACGGAGCCCACCACTTCGGGGTGATTGCGGTGCCCGATCAGGATCACCGTGCGACCCGACCGGTGATGGCGCCGGATCTGGGAATGCACCTTCAAAACGAGCGGACAGGTGGCGTCGATCTTGAGGAGGTTGCGGGCCTCGGCGTCCGCATGCGCCGATTGTGGGGCTCCGTGGGCGGAGAACACCACCGGCCGATCTGGCGGAACGTCTTCGATTTCTTCCACAAAGATCGCGCCCATTGCGGAAAGCCGCGCCACCACATGGGTGTTATGGACGATCTCGTGGCGGACATAGACCGGAGCGCCGTGAAGCGCGAGGGACTCCTCCACTGTGCGAATCGCCCGCTCCACGCCTGCGCAAAAGCCACGGGGCGTTGCAAGGCGGACGGTCAGCGGCGGCATTTTCGCATTGTCGTCTGTGTGCGCGTCATCTGTGGGCACGGGGGCTCGCCGGTCCTGTTCTGGCTTCAAATGCTCTTCGACGGCCGCCCGGCTGTAGGACATTGCGCCTTAGGCGGCGAGCGGCTACGAGAGGCTGCCCCTGAAGAGGGGCGTCCTTAAGGCGGATGTAGGGTTCTCCCATGACCGCCTCAAGGCCGATTTGTGTTTAGATATAAAGGTTTTGGCCGATGAACATACTCCCTGCCGCTGCGCTTTTCGCCGCACTCGCCGCCGCTGGCTGCGCCAGCGATCGCGCGCGCGCTGAACGGGAGGGCAATCCGGCCCCGTGCCCGAATATCGTGGTGCTTCAGGACGCCGCGCGCATCATCGATTTCGACGGCGAGCAGGCCATCGAGAATATCGCCTATTCCGGCGAGATTGTGGATGTGACCTCCACCTGCCGCTATTTCGAGGACGAGCCTATCGAGGCGGGCGTCACCATCGATTTCGCCTTCGGGAAGGGGCCGAAGGCCGAGGCGAATGAGAAAATGTTTGCCTATTTTGTCGCCGTGACCCGCAAGGACATGGAGGTCATCACCAAGAAGGAATTTCCCGTTGAGGTGAAATTCGGGGACCGTCCGGTGGAAACGGCGAGCATCGACATCGATGAGATCGTCATCCCGCGCGCCAACGACAATGTGTCGGGGGTTAATTTTGAAATCATCATCGGCTTTTCCGTCACGCCGGAGCAGGCGATTTTCAACCGCTCCGGAAAGAGCCTGAAATTCCCGAATCTGAAATGACCCTGAAAGACGACTTGTCCGCAATCGTCGGCGACGCCTTCGCCGGCGAGGGGCTTGATCGCGCCCTGGGCGCGGTGAAAGTCGCTGACCGTCCCGATCTTGCGCAGTTTCAGTGCAATGGCGCCCTGGCCGCGGCCAAGGCCGCCAAGAAAAATCCGCGCGAGATCGCCGGCGCCATTGCGGAAAAGCTTTCGGCGCGATCGGAATTCGAAGAGATCTCGGTCGCCGGGCCCGGCTTCATCAATCTCAAACTCTCCGCGGGTTTTTTGTCGCCGCGCGTGGATGCGCTGGCGGCCGACAGGCGTTTTGGCGGCTGGGCGAAACCTGCGCCGGAGAAGATCGTCATCGATTACGGCGGGCCCAATGTGGCCAAACCCCTTCATGTGGGCCATTTGCGCGCGGCCATTATCGGCGAAAGCCTGAAACGCATCATGCGCTTCGCCGGCGACAAGGTGACCGGCGATGTGCATCTCGGCGACTGGGGCCTGCAGATGGGGCAGCTCATTTCCGAATTGAGGCTGCGTCAGCCGGATCTCGTCTATTTCGATCCGGAGGCGAAGGGACCGTTCCCGGCGGACCCGCCCATCAGTCTCGCCGATCTCGAAGAGATGTATCCGGCGGCCTCGGCCGCCTGCAAGGCTGACCCGGTCCGGGCTGACCTTGCGCGCAAGGCGACAAAGGAGCTTCAGAGCGGACGGCCCGGCTACCGGGCTCTATGGCGTCATTTTGTGGATCTATCCGTCAACGCCATGAAGCGCGACTACGCCGATCTCGATGTGGAATTCGATTTGTGGAAAGGGGAGGCGGACGCCGACCCCTTGATCCCGGAATTGACGGAAGACCTCAAGAGCCGGGGCATCATCGAGGAGTCCGACGGCGCCCAGATCATTCGCGTGGCGCGCGACGACGACAAGAAAGAGATGCCGCCCATCATCTTCATCAATTCCGAAGGCGCGGTGGGCTATCACGCGACCGATGTCGCCACAATCGTCGACCGCAAACGCGAGCTCGATCCCGACCGTATCTTATATGTGGTGGATGCGCGCCAGCGGCTGCATTTCGAGCAGGTTTTCAGGGCGGTCGACAAGGCTGGCTATTTCGACGAGGCGAAGCTCGAACATCTCTGGTTCGGCACGATGAACGGGAAGGACGGAAAGCCCTTCAAGACCCGCGAGGGCGGGACCCTGAAACTGCGCGATTTCATCGACATGGTGACGGATCGCGCGCGCGAGCGTCTTGCGGAGAGCGGCTTCGCCGAAGGCTTCAGCGCCGAAGAAACCGAGGCGGTGGCGCGCCAGGTCGGGATCGCCGCCCTGAAATTCGCCGATCTCTCCAATCCGCGCACCAGCGATTACATTTTCGATCTTGACCGGTTCATGGCCTTCGAGGGCAAGACCGGCCCTTATCTGCTCTATGCGAGCGTGCGGGTGCGGTCGGTCGTCGCCAAGGCGCAGGCCGCCGGCGCAGGCGATGCGGGGCCGGTCAAGCTCGTCGCGGACGAGGAGACGGACCTCGCCCTCACGCTGCTCGGGTTCGCCGACGCCCTTCAGGACGCCTATGCTCGCCGGCTGCCGCATCTGTTATGCGATCATGCTTTCGCGTTGGCGCAGGCTTTCTCGAAATTCTATGCGGCGTGCCGGATTGTCGATGAAAGCGATGCAAGCATGCGGGCCTCGCGGCTGACGCTGGCGCAGACGGCGGGCGGCCAACTCGATCTCATTCTGTCGCTGCTTGGCTTTTCGGCGCCGGACCGTATGTAGGCGGAGCTGTTGCATTGCGCACACACCCCGCTGTCAATTTCATGAGGCTCTGAGTGGAAGCTGCTGTTACGGCGTAACAGCACAGCGATAAGCTCGCGTGAATCCACGAGGATTTTTCCACAATCTCGCGCATTCCGGATTGAAGGGATTCCGTCGCAGAAGTTTCAGGAAAAGCGGGGCTTCCTGTCACATGTTTGTCATCTAAGGTGACTAGGCCCAGTCGCGTATTTTGCGCCGCGAAAAAAACCGCGGTCAATCCAGTTCCAGCTTGGGGATTATCAACATGAAGCTAATGAAAACGCTCTCCGCCGGCGTGGCGGCGGTTGCGATCACGACCGCCTTTACGACGGTCGTTGCGCCGACGCCGGCCATGGCTCAGGCCACAACCGGCGCCATCCGCGGCGTCGTTACCAACGCAAACGGCCAGCCGGTTTCCGGGGCGCGCGTGACGATTACTGACGTCACCACCGGCGCCACTACTTCGACGACCACCGGCAGCGGCGGCACATACTCCGCCCGCGGCCTGTCTGTCAGCGGCCGTTACACCGTGCGTGTCGACACCGATTCTTACGCCGATCAGGTAATCTCCGATGTTACCCTCACTATCGGGGACACGGTCAATGTGCCTTTCGTTCTGTCAGGCACAGCGTCAAGCGACGAGATCGTCGTTACTGCGACGCGCAGCACTGTCGGCCAAGTCGCAGCCGGCCCGTCCGCAGTATTCAGCGCGAGCGATCTGGCAACGCTGCCTGTCCTTAACCGCGACATCAAAGATGTTATCCGTCTTGATCCGCGCATCACCATCGATGAATCCTTTGAGCGCGGCATCCGCTGTGTGGGCTCGAACGAACGTTTCAACTCGCTGACCGTGGACGGTGTTCGCCAGAACGATGACTTCGGCCTCAACAATAACGGCTATCCGACCCAGCGCCTTCCTTTCCCGTTTGACGTTGCGGATCAGGTGGCTGTCGAGATTGCGCCGATCGACGTGGAATATGGCGGGTTCACCGGCTGTAACGTTAACGTTGTCACCAAAACAGGCAGTAACGAATTCCATGGGCGCGGCTTTTTGGATTATTCCCTTGCGGACCTGAATGGCGACTCGATCGAAGGCAACCCGGTTTCCAAGCCGGAAACGGACGAAAAATCCTACGGCGCCGTCATTACGGGACCGATCATTCCCGACCGTCTGTTCTTCACGGCGGCTTACGAAAAATTCAAAGGCTCCGATACGTTCTTCACCGGACCGGCAGGCTCCAGCTTTGCCAATACTGTTGATGAGGTAACCCAGGCAGACATTGACCAAGTCACGCAGATCATGAATTCGGTCTACAATTTCGACCCGGGTTCAGTTCTGTCGAGCGCCGCGGTCAAAGACCGTCGCATTTACGGCAAGCTGGTCGGCTACATCAATGACAACCACCGTCTGGAACTCGCTTACCAGAATACGAAGGGCGATAATGTCGTTCCGCAGAATACGTCGACTTCTTTCGGCGAACTCAGCCTTTCCTCCAACTGGTATCGTCGTTCCGAAGACCTGAAGGCCTATTCAGGCCGTCTTTTCTCCGATTGGTCAGACAACTTCTCCACTGAGATTCGCGTATCGCACACGGATCGCGTGACGGGGCAGAATTCCTTGAATGGCTCCGATTTCGCCCAGTTTGAAATAGACACGATGGGCGGCGGCACCTTGTTTGTCGGTCCGGACACATTCCGCCACGCCAACGAACTTGCGAACAAGGTTTGGAACCTTAAGTTCAAAGGCGAGTATGTCGTTGAGGATCACCTGATCAAATTCGGCTATGAGCGCGACCGGCTCAACACCTTCAATCTGTTCGTTCCCTTCTCGGAAGGTCAGGTTTCGTTTGACTCGATCGCCGATCTTCAGGCGCAAATGCCATCGTCGATCTTCTATACGAACGCGCCGAGCAACATGGAAGATGACGGCGCCGCAACGTTCAAGCGCACCCTTAACACCATCTATCTGCAGGATGACTGGAGAGTCAGCCCGACGGTGACAGTGACGGGCGGGTTCCGTTTTGATTTCATCAAAATGAAGGACCAGCCGACTTTCAACCAGACTGTGGTTGATCGCTTCGGCATTCCCAATAATTCAACTTTCGACAATTTGTCTCTGATTCAGCCGCGTTTTGGCGTAAACTGGGATGCGACCGAAAGCTTGAATGTTACTTTCGGCGTTGGCCGTTTCTCTGGCGGCGATCCGACAGTCTGGCTGTCGAACAGCTTTTCAAACACAGGTCTGTCGGTTGGCAGCGCGTTCTCTAATGACCCGATGGTGCTTGCCGGGTTTGATGGCGTAAACCTTCCTGCCGAACTGCTTGCCGATAACACGGCTGCGGCGCTCGCCGGCACAGGCGCTGTCAATCTCGTCGATCCGCAATATGAAATGTCATCGATCTGGCGTTTCACGCTGGGCGCAAAACAATATGCCGACCTGTCCGGCATCGGCCTTGGTGAGGACTGGCTGTTCGGCGCGGATGTGCTTTACACCATTCAGGAAAATCCGAATATCTGGAAAAATCTCGACATGGGCGTGATCGGAACGGCCCCTGACGGCCGCCCGATCTACAACTCCCAGTTTGGATACGGCAATGGCGGCGCCTTGATGCTGACCAACTCCGATGCGACGCCGAAAACGCTGGTGCTTTCGGGTTACTTCAACAAGTCTTGGGATGTGGGCCGGTTCCATTCCACAATTTACGCTGGCTATGCCTATACGGATGCGGAAGACGTGAATCCGGCGACTAGCTCGACAGCGGCTTCAAATTTCGAAAACGTTGCAGCTATTGACTACAACAACCCGATCGTGTCGCGCTCCAACTATGGCGTGAAGCACAATTTCACGGCGCGTTGGGATGTCGGTTACGAGTTCTTCAGGGATCTCGAAACCAGACTGTCGATATTTGGCCAGCTCAATAGCGGCAAGTATTTCAGCTATACCTTCGACACAAATGGCGGCTCCGACGCGATTGCCGGCGGCGCCAACCTGTTTGGCGACAGCGACGACTCAGAGCGTCGTTCGCTGATCTATGTCCCGACAGGCATGAACGATCCGCTGGTCGACTTCTCTGCGTTGTCGCAACAACAAGTCGATGATCTGCTTGCTTATCTCGATGAGTCGGGCCTTAGCGAATATGCAGGCGGCATTGCGCCGCGCAACGGCTTTAAGTCCGACTGGTGGGGTAAGATTGATCTTCGTTTTGAACAGCAATTGCCGGGTCTGCGTGATGGCGACAAACTTCGCCTGATCCTCGATATCGATAACTTCACGAACCTTCTCAATGACGAATGGGGCGTATATCGTGAGGTTACGTTCGGCGGGTCTGGCCACAATGCTGCAATCATCGAGTCTCAACTCTCCGCAGATGGCACTCAGTTTGAGTTTACAGACGTCAACCTGAGTGCTGCGGACCAGGACATCATCACCAATGTCTCGACGTGGCGTATCAACTTTGGCGTTCGCTACGACTTCTAATCTCTGAAAAAACGATAAGAACGGAAAAGGCGGCCTTCGGGCCGCCTTTTTCTTTATGCGGTTTTAGGCTTCGTTCGGGTTGTGAATGAAGAGGGCCGCGGCGCCAAGAACTGCGGCGCCAAGGCCGTAGACGATGAAGATGGGCGAGAAGCCGCCAAGGAGATCGCCGGTCAGCCCCGTTAATGTGGGTCCCAGCATCGCGACCGTCGCGAAAAGATTCATGGCGCCGAGGATGGCGGGCGAGTTTTTCAGCCCGAAATATTCGATGGCGAGCACCGTGGTTGCGAACAGGATCATGCCGAAGGCGAAACCTTCGAACAGGGCGAAGACGACGGCGATGGCGGGCGTCGTGGCGAAAGACAGCGCCAGCATGCCCATGGCCTCCGCGGCGAGTCCCGCGATCAAAAGATAACGCGCGCGAAAGGATTTGACGGCGACGCCGCCGGCGGCGCGGGCGAACGCGTTTGACGCCGCATGAAGGCTCAGCATGGCGCTTGCAAAACCCGCAGAAAGGCCGAGGCCGGTGAGATGCGTCACCGCCCAGCTCGATACGGAAACGCTGCAAAAATAAGCCGCCATCAACGCCCCGCCGATGAGGTAAAAAGCGGGCGAGCGCAGGGCTTCTTTCAACGTCCATTCTCGCGGCGCGACCTTGTCAGCTTCGGGCGCTGAGGCGTTGGCGTCTTCCGGCGTCGATTTCAAAAACCGGCTGTCCGCAAAGATGAGGAGCGCTGCGGCAAGGGCCAGCATAAGCGCCATGGCGAAACGCCAGTAAAGCCGCCAGTCTTCGCCCCCTTCGATCAGCGCATGAGCGATGAGAGGACCGGCGACGCCGCCCGCGCCGCCCGCAGCGAGATAGGCGCCGATCATGAAATTGCGGCGACGTGCGGAAACGGTCTGGGCGATCACGAAAGTGCTCGGCACATTGGCGAGCAACGCGAAGCCGGCGCCGAGCAGGGATGTCGCGATGAGATAGGCCGCGAGCCCATGGGTCGCCGCCAGCATGGCGAAACCGGCCGTCATGGCCGCGCCGCCCGCCGCGTAATTGCCGCGCAAGCCAAGCCGTTTCAGGCTTTCGGCAGCGACGGGGCTGAACAGACCGGTGAAAAGCGCCAGCGCGGTAAAGCCGAAACCGGCTTCAGTCCAGCTCCATTGAAGTTCGGCGATCATTGCCGGCAGGACGACGCCGAGCGAGGCGAAGGTCGAGGCGGTGATGTGAAAAAAGATCAGGCTGAGGACGAGAAACAGGCCCGCCGCCCGTGCTGAAACGAACATGGGGGCTCCTAAAACTTCGCTCTCAGGGTGACGGTGAATTCGCGCCCGCGTCCCGGCAACACGCCGACTTCCTCATAGACATTCTGCACCGGGATGAAGTGGCGCTTGTCGAACAGGTTATCGATATTCGCGATGAGCGAGACATTGCCGGCTTCATAAAACAGCGCGGCTTTTGCGAGGACGTAATCGGGAAGCGTGATGGCGTTTTCGATCTTGCCGCCGGTCTCGCCCACATAAACGGCGCCGAGCGATGCGCCGAAGGCGCCGATGTCGGTCTCCGGGCCTGTATAGGTGACGAACCCGGAAGCGAGCCATTCGGGCGCCGTGTTGCGCTCATAACCGTCCTGTAGTTCCGCAAGGCAGGAGGCGTTCAGCGCCGCGAAGAGGCCGCCATAGCCGTCTTGCGGGGCAATCCCCACACGCGAGGGCGGGATGACCACAAATTCGCCATTGCCGGAGCCGCAGGGGCCCGGCGCGCCGATCCGCGTTTCCTGCCAGGTGAGGGCGCCATTGAGAGAGAAGGCGTCGGAGAGAAGATATTTCAGTTCCGCCTCGACGCCCTTCGAAATTTCCTCGTCGAGATTGCCGAACGGGTCGGAACGCTGGCGGGTCTGGCGGTAAAAGGCGAGGGAGCCTGCGAGATCGCGGCGCGAAATTTTCAGGCCCGCTTCGTAGAGTTCGGAGTCCGCCACGAAATTCTGCTGGTGTATGCGATCGACTTCAATGCCGCCGCCGTCATTGGTTTCGAGCGCATTGTTCTCCGCATAGGTGGCGTAAAGAGACAAGGCATCCGTTGCGTCGTAACGGAGTGAGACTTCATAGCTTGGTTGAACTTCGCGTTCTTCCAGACGCACGAAACCCAGCACCGGATTGAAAATCGTGTTTCCCGTGTTGATGGACGAAGCGGTGAACCGGTCGAGGCGCAGGCTCGCCAGCAAATGCAGACGCTCGTAAAAAGCGATGTCGCTGACCGCGAAGAAGGCGAGGTCCGTGGTTTTTGAATTAAGGTCGGTGTCCCAGCCGATGCCGTTCGGTTCCTGGCTGAACGGATCGTCGAAAATATCGCCGCCCGTCGGCCCCACCGTCAGATCGCGGCGGTCCACGGCGAGATAGCCTGAAAGAAAAGTTTGCCGCGTTTCATTGTCATAAGAACGGTAGGAGGCGCCAAGAAGCGCGTCTACGGTCACTGGTCCGGCGCCGACGTCGAAGCTGTAGCTGCCGCGCAGTTCGTAGACGTCAGCGATATATTCCGCGGCGAAGCCGTAACTCACATAAAGATCGCTATCCATGGAGTCGTAAAACGCCTGCAGCCGCAGCGTATCCTCGCCGATGGTCCAGGCGAAATCGGCATAGGCGGTTAGGGTCTCGGCGTCCGCGATGTCTTCGTCCGCGATATAGACCGTGCGCGGCGAGAGTGTCGCGGTTCCGACGCCTTCATCAAGCGCGAAAGCAGGCGAGGGGAAAACGCCGAAATCCACAAGCTGGCGGATATTGGACGTGCCGAAGAACGACCCGACGGCGGCGTCCACTTCGTCAGGCGTCAGCTTGCCGTCGCTGTTGAGATCGGCAAGGTCCGTATCGCGACCGGTGATGTAGGTTCCGTCATCGATGAGATCCTGCGTGACGCGGTTCCAGCCGATGGTCTGCTTGTAGCCGCCGGAGTTGAAATATGCGCCGCCGATTTCCGCTTCGAAGTTGCCGTCGGACAGCGTGAAAGCCGACTGCACGAGCGTTCGTTCCGGCGATAGGCCGCGATAGAAGCTGTCGGAGTTTTCGTATTCTGCATGGGCGTAGACGCCGGCGTCGCGGCCGCCGAGATCGAAGGCGATCCCAGCGTCTCCGCGAATGATGCGCTTGTCATAGGAGCCGACGGTTCCTTCGATTGCGAGAAGATGACCTTCGGCGTTCACGTCTTTCGCGGTGCGCGCGGTCAATGGCGTGATGTTGAGAAAGCCGCCCACGCGGCCCGCGCCATAGATCGCCGGCGTCGGGCCCTTGACGATTTCGATGCGCTCCGATGCGCCGAGCGGCGTCGGATACGTGCCCGGATTTTCAACCCGCTTGAAGCCTTTGAAATAGGTGTCGGCGCGATTGCCGCGCAAGCTCACAGAGCCCGGCACGCCGAAGAAACTGCCTGTAAAGGTCCCCGGCGCGAAGGCGGCGAGATCGTCCACAGTCTCGATGGAAAAGCGGTCGATCAGCGCGTCGGAAATGACATTCACTGTGCGCGGCGCCTCGGCGTAGGAGAGGTCGAGGCCCGTCACCGCACGGCTTGCGTCGAGCTCCACGAGTTCGAGCGGGTCGGCCACCACGATTATTTCATCGCGGATTGGCGGCTCCTGCGCCCATGCCGAGCCCGGGGCCATAGAGAGCAACCCAATCAAACTCGTCTTACGCATCGCATCATCCCCTGCGCGAAAGCGCGCATTTCCGGAATCGGGGATGAGGAGGGAAGGCGAGCGAAGGCCCGCATCAACGCGAATGCATGCCGCAAGGCGGATTCCGCCTGCGCGCGTGCTTAAAAGGCAGGCGCAACAGCGCTCTCCTTTCAGCGTCAATCTTCTCTCATCCGGACTGTGACCGTCGGCTCCGGGCTCTCACCGGAATCCTGCTCTGGCTCATGACCTCGAAAGGCCGCTTCGCCTCGGCTCGCGGGCTCGTCGAAAGAATAAAATCCTTCGCATGACCGCCGGTGGGGACTTTCACCCCGCCCCGAAGATTTCTATGTCGCGGATTGCTCCGCGACGCCTATATAGGACGAAAGCCGCGAAGCGGCAATTGCCCGCAACACCAGAGGATCCGCCCATGCTTTCTTCCCGCCGCCAGCCAGCCGAATGGGCGCCCCATGACGCCGTCTGGATCGGCTGGCCCAGCGCCGCCGATTTGTGGGAAGACGATCTGGGGCCCGCTCGCGCGGAGGTCGAGGATTTCATTCGCGCCATTCTATTTCCGGCGGAGGGCGTCACCGGCGAGCCTGTGCGTCTGGTCGCGAGGGGGCCGGATGCGGTCGCGGCGGCGGAGATCATGCGCGGCCATCTGCCCGACCCTTCGCGGGTGACGATCCATGATCTCCCCATCGGCGATATCTGGCTGCGCGATACGGGACCCGTCTTCATCAAGGACGACACGGGCGCACCCGCCGCCAGCGCTTTTCGCTTCAATGGCTGGGGCGGCAAATATGAACTGCCGGAAGACGACCGGATCGCGGAGATGATTGCCGAGCGCGCCAATGTGCGTTTGCGCCGGTTCGATGACTTCATTGGGGAAGGCGGCGCCTTGGAAACCGACGGCGAGGGGACCTTCATCACGACGCGCCAGTGTCTTCTGAATAACAACCGCAATCCCGGCATGGGTGAGAAGGATGTGGAGGCGGTGCTGAAAGCGTCGCTCGGCGCGGAAAAAGTCATCTGGCTCGATGAGGGACTCGCGGGCGATCATACAGACGGGCATGTGGACAATCTTGCGCGCTTTGTTGCGCCGGGCAAAGTCGTGTGCATGCGTCCTACGGGTGACGGTGATCCCAATGTTGAGATTCTGGCCGCTATCGAAAAGACGTTGAACGCCGCAACCGATGCAGCCGGACGCAAATTTGACGTCATCACCGTTCCGTCGCCGGGGCGCGTTGAACAGGATGGAGAACCCGTCGCGGCGAGTCATATGAATTTTTACATCGCCAATCATTCGGTGATCATGCCGATTTATGAAAACCTGACCGGCGAGGCGACGCCGGGACAGGAGGCGGCGGACATTCTGAAACGCCTAATCGACCGGCCCTATTTCTGTGCGGTCGATTCCTCTCATATCCTGACCGGCGGCGGCTCTTTCCATTGTATTTCCCAACAAGAGCCGGTCGCCTGAGGCATATGGGCCGGGCCCCGATGAAACGACGGGATTTTGCGGCGAACCGAGTTTGCGGGCGCTTGGCGGGCTTGCCAGTTGTAGCGCCGCCCATCAGGATAAGCGCCAATTAGGGGCCGCTTTTGCGAGGAGATGAACGGGGCGCGAAGGCGGATTTTGGGCATTGCCGAATGACGGATAAGAAAGGAGCCGCACCCATGCGGATGAAAACTCTTGTATCGACGATGACGGCCATGGGGGCGCTGATGACTGCGCTTTCTGGCTGCGGCCGCGAAGAAACGGGCGCTGATGCGTCGCGCGCGGAAACGGAACAGACAAACATGGCGGAAACGGTGAACGAAGAGACTGGCGACCTTTTTGCGGATCTTGAGCCCGCAACGACCGATAACGAGGCGGCGAATATTCTCCTTTCTCCCTTTGACGGTCCTTATAACGGCGTGCCGCATTTCGATCAGTGGGAGCTGTCCGGTCTTAAACCCGCACTCGAAGCCGGCATGGAAAAAAATCTCGCCGAAGTCGATGCGATCGTAAACAATCCGGAAGAGCCGACCTTCGCCAATACGATCGTCGCGCTGGAAAAAACCGGGGACGAACTCGGCCGGGTCTTTTCCTATTGGGGCATCTGGTCTTCCAACATGTCCTCGCCGGAATTCCGCGAGATCCAGGGCGAGATGGCGCCGAAGCTTTCGGAGTTTTTCTCCAAGATCAATCAGAACGAAAAGCTCTTTGCGCGCGTGAAAGCGGTTTATGAGGGCGATGAGTACAAGACGCTCCGTCCCGACCAGCAGCGCCTTGTCTGGCTGACCTATGACGGTTTCGCTTCCAATGGCGCCACCCTCGAAGGCGCAGCGAAAGAGCGTTATGCGGAGATCAACAAGCGCCTGGCGGAACTGCATACGAAATTCGCCAACAATGTTCTTCACGATGAAGAAGAATATGTCGTCTATTTCGACGAGGACGAAGCTGGCGGCTTGCCTGCAGACTTCCTCGCAGCGGCGAAATCCGCGGCGGAAGAAAAGCCGGGCGAAGGCGAATATGCGGTGACCAATACGCGCTCCTCGATGGACCCGTTCCTGACCTTCGCCGACAATCGCGATTTGCGCCGTCAGGTCTGGGAAATGTATTACAGCCGCGGCGATCACGGCGATGAATACGACAACAACGAACTAATTGCTGAGATTCTTCAGCTTCGCGATGAGCGCGTGAAGCTCCTTGGCTACGAAAATTACGCATCATGGCGGCTGCAGAACCGCATGGCGAAAAATCCCGAAAACGCGCTTGAGCTGATGGAGGCCGTTTGGCCGGCCGCTGTGGCGCGCGTCGAGGAAGAAGTCGCGGAGATGCAGAAGATCGTCGACGCCGAGGGCGGCGATTTCGAAATCCAGCCCTGGGACTATCGCTATTACATGGAGAAAGTCCGCAAGGCGAAATACGACCTCAATTCCGATGAAGTGAAGCAGTATCTCCAGCTCGACAAGCTGCGCGAGGCCATGTTCATGGTCGCGGGCGAGCTTTTCAATTTCGAATTCACGCCCATTGAAGACGGCGTCGTGCCCGTCTGGCACGAAGACGTTCATGTCTGGGAAGTCACAGACAGAACCTCGGGTGATCTCGTCGGCCTTTGGTATCTCGACCCGTTTGCGCGTCAGGGCAAACGGTCCGGCGCCTGGGCGTCCGGTTTCCGCGGACACGAAACCCTGGACGGCGTTGAAAAGACCGTGCTCGCGACAAACAATTCCAACTTTGTGGAACCGGCGGCGGGCAAGCCTGTGCTGGTCTCCTGGGACGATGCGGAAACTTTCTTCCACGAATTCGGTCACGCTCTGCATTACCTGTCATCGCGCGTGGATTATCCGACGCTTAATGGCGGCGTGCGTGACTATACGGAGTTCCAATCGCAGCTTCTGGAACGCTGGCTTTCGACCGATCGCGTGATCGACAATTATCTTGTTCACGCTGAGACCGGCGAGCCCATGCCGGAGGAGCTGGTCAACAAGATCAAGGCGGCGTCGACCTTCAAGCAGGGCTTCGATACGACGGAGTATCTCGCCTCCGCGCTGGTTGATATGCGTTACCACATGATCGACCCGACGGGCATCGACCCGGACAAGTTCGAGCGGGAAACGCTGGCCGAACTCGGCATGCCCGATGAGCTGCCCATGCGTCACCGCTCCCCGCATTTCGGCCATATCTTTTCCGGCGAAGGCTATTCGGCAGGTTATTACGGCTATATGTGGGCGGACGTCCTGACGTCGGACGCGGCGGAAGCGTTCGCCGAGGCGCCCGGCGGTTTTTACGACGAAGAGGTGGCGAAGAAACTCGTCGACAATCTCTTTGCCCCGCGCAATGCGGTCGATCCGGCGGACGCGTATCGCGAATTCCGCGGCCGCGACGCCAAGATCGAAGCGCTGATGCGCGATCGCGGCTTCCCGATCCCGGGAGGCGACAGCGAAAAGCAAACGATTGAATAAGGTCTGATAGACTTCAATTGAAAAACGCCGCGGCATCCCGCGGCGGCGTTTTTCTTAGTGATCGCCCCAGACTTTTTTCACGCGGCGGTCGCGTCCGCAGCTTGTCCGGTAAAAGCGATAGCGCACGGGATTTTTCTTGTAATAATCCTGATGATAGCCTTCCGCCTTCCAGAATTCGGTGAATTCAATGAGCGGCGTGACGATCTCCTCGCCAAGCGCAGCGGCAGCTTCTTCCTTCGCGGCGCGGGCGGCGTCATATTCCTCTGCATTCGAATAGAAAACGGCGGTCGTATAGGAATGGCCCCGGTCGCAGAACTGGCCGCCATCATCGAGCGGATCGACGTGACGGAAGAAATAGTCGACAAGCTCGCGGTAGGTCACCATTGACGGGTCGTAAGGCACGCGCACGACTTCAAGATGACCTTCGTGATCTTCGTAGGTGGGGTTTTGCTTCAACCCGCCCGCATAACCGGAGATGACATCGCCGACGCCCTCAAGCTTTTCGAAATCCGCTTCCATGCACCAGAAACACCCGCCGGCGAAAACGGCGCTGGCGCTCGCATCGATGGTTTTCTCAGGTGCTGGCGCATCTTCCTGCGCACAAGCGATGGCGCCGATCAGCCCGGCGGCGGCGAATGCCGCAATCAACTTTTTCATAAGCGGTTTCCTCCTGCTTTCGCCGATATGCAGGCGCAAGCTTCGGGCCGCCAGAGGGGGAGCGTTTGTCTCACCCGATTGTTACGAAGCCAAACGCGTCTTCTGTCAGAGATTGTGAATAGAAAATCATTTAAAAACAACTGCCTGCCGGAATTGCCACAAGCCCGTGAACAGTATTAAGTCTGGGGACGCATCTAGTGAGTGATCCATGAAAAATCGAATTATCGCCGCAGGCCTGATTGCGTTTTCAGCGCTTGGTGCCTGCGACCAGAACCCGTCTCCCGACAGTCAGAACAGTAAAAAAGAGAACGCCATGTCACAGCGCGACCCCTTCGCCGAAGCGCGCAAGATCGATGCGCCCGTCATAGAAAAACGCCCCGAAGAGATCACCCAGCATGGCGTGACCCGCGTCGATAATTACGGCTGGCTGCGCGACGAAGGGTGGCAGGAAGTTTTGCGCGATCCCTCGAAGCTTGATGCGGATATCCGCGACATGCTCGAGGCGGAGAATGATTATTATGCAGCGGTAACGGAAGACCTCGAAGGTTTGCGCAAGAAACTGTTCGATGAAATGCGCGGGCGCATCAAGGAAGACGACAGTTCTGTTCCTTCTAAAGACGGAGACTGGAAATATTGGACCAAATTTCGCGACGGTGGCGAATATCCCGTTTTTATGCGCGCCCCTGTTTCAGGTGGAGAAGAACAGATCATTTATGACGGGGACGCAGAGCGCGGCGATTCAAAGTTCTTTTCCATCGGCGATGTCGCCCATAGTCCTGACCATAAACTTGAGGCCATCGCCACCGACAGGCTCGGCTCGGAATATTATACGATCGCGGTGCGCAATATGGAGACCGGCGAAGAGCAGGGCGAAACCATCGAAAGCGCCGACGGCGCCGGCGTCGTCTGGTCAGCCGACTCCCAAAGCTTTTTTTATATCCAGCGCGACGACAATCAGCGCCCGAAATGGGTGAAGCTGCATCGTCTCGGCGATGACACGGCGAATGACAAGCTGATCTATGAAGAGACGGATGACGCCTTTTTCCTCGATATCGGTAAAAGCCAGAGCGGCGATTATGTCTTCATTTCCTCCGGCAATCACGTAACGAGCGAGACGCGCTTTATTCCTGCGGGATCACCTGACTCTGAGCCGGTGCTAATCGCGCCGCGCGCGCCGAACGTTCTTTACGATGTGGACCATCACGGCGATCAGTTCTTCATCAAGACCAATGATGATGGCGCCGTGGACTACAAGATTGTGACGGCGCCGGTTTCTTCGCCCGGCAAAGAGAACTGGAAAGACTGGCTTGCGCATAAACCCGGCAGCCAGATCGTCGACTTCACGACTTTTGAAAATTACATCGTGCGGCTGGAGCGGGAGAATGCGCTGCCGCGCATTGTCATTTCAACCTATGACGGCGACAGCCACGAAGTTTCTTTCGATGAGGCGGCCTATGCGCTCGGCATGGACGCCGGCTACGAATACGACACGAGCGTCATCCGGTTTTCATATGAATCGCCGTCGACGCCGGAACAGACCTTCGACTATGACATGTCCTCGCGCACGCGCACGCTGCTAAAGACACAGGAAGTGCCGAGCGGCCATGACCCCTCGCTTTACGCCGTGGAGCGCATCGAGGCGACAGGTGAAGGCGGCGCCAAGATTCCGGTGACGATCCTGAGATTGAAGGGTACGCCAACAGACGGCTCGGCGCCGGCGCTGCTCTATGGCTACGGCTCCTACGGTTATGCGACGTCGGCGTCTTTCTCGACCAATATCCTGCCGCTGGTGGATCGCGGCGCTGTCTACGCCATCGCCCATATTCGCGGCGGCGCCGACAAGGGTCGGCAATGGTATCTCGACGGCAAGCTCGACAAGAAAATGAACACTTTCACCGATTTCAATGCGGCCGCCGAAGCGCTGATTGACAAAGGATACACCTCCGTCGGGCGCATCGTCAGCTATGGCGGCAGTGCAGGCGGCTTGCTGGTCGGCGCCTCGGTGAATTTGCGTCCCGATCTCTATGGCGGGGTCATCGCGGCGGTGCCCTTCGTCGATGTGATCAACACGATTTCCGACGCCGATCTGCCGTTGACGCCGCCGGAATGGGAGGAGTGGGGCAACCCCATCACCAGCGCCGAAGAGTATCAGTGGATCGCGGGCTATTCGCCCTATGACAATATCCAGCATACGGATTACCCGCCGGTGATGGCCACCGGCGGCCTCACCGATTATCGCGTCACCTATTGGGAGCCGGCGAAATGGATTGCGCGGTTGCGCGAGGAGGCGACGGGCGGGCCGTTTGTGTTGCGCATGAATATGGGCGCTGGCCATGGCGGCTCGGCGGCGCGGTTCGAACGTCTCGACGAGCGCGCGCATCTCTATGCGTTTGCGTTAAAGGCCTGGGGGATCGAAGACGCCAAGCCTGTGAAGCACGGGAATTAGAGGGCTCGTTTGAGCTCTCCTGTCATCCCGGAACGCGACACAGTCGCGTATGCGGAATCTCATCTTATATTGGGAGAAGATCCCGGTTTCGCCCCTTCAGAGCGCCCCGGGATGACAACAATCAACCTCGCCTTGGCTTGGCGTTCGCCTTGCCGCGCTTCTTCTTCGTTGCTTTGTCGCGCCGGCCTTTTGACGGTTCGCGTCTTTTCGATTTGGCCTTTTTACCGCGGCCGGGTTGCGACGGCTTGCCGGCCTTGCCCTTTCGTTTCGATGAACAGGGCAGGGGATCGGACAGCATGTCGAAGCGAAGGCCGCCGGTCAGCGGCGCCGCCTCGGCGAGCTTAACCTTCACGGCCTGACCGAGCCGGAAGACGCCGCCGGTGCTCTCGCCGATAACCGCGTGTTCTTTTTCCTCAAAACGGAAGCGTTCGGAACCGATGGCGCGCATGGGGATGAAACCGTCCGCGCCGCTCTCGTCGAGCATGACAAAAAGGCCGAATTTGGTGACGCCACGAATGCGGGCGTCAAACTCCGCGCCGACTTTTTCTTCGAGATAACCGGCGAGATAGCGATCCGCGGATTCGCGTTCGGCGGCGATGGAGCGGCGTTCAAGATCGGATATATCTTCGGCGATCTTGAAGAGCGCTTTTGCTTCCTTTTCCGTCTGGCCGTTGGCGCCGAGTTTGAACGCCTTGACGAGGCCGCGATGAACCGTGAGGTCGGCATAGCGCCGGATCGGCGACGTAAAATGCGCGTAGCGCCCCAGATTGAGCCCGAAATGGCCAACATTCTCGGTATCATAGATCGCCTGTCGCTGTGAGCGCAGGACGACTTCGGACACCATCTCCTTCTGGTCGCGCTCCCCGGCGATTTTCAATAGCTGGTTGAAATTGGCGGGCCGCACCGCGCCCTTGGTGAGCGAGTAATCGAGCGTGTCGAGATAATCGCGTGTCGCTTCGATCTTTTCGGGATCGGGCTCGTCATGCACGCGATAGATGAGCGGCGTCTTCGCGCGCTCCAACGCTTCGGCGGCGGCGACATTGGCGAGGATCATGAATTCCTCGATCATGCGATGAGCATCGAAGCGCTCGCGTTTGACGACTTTTTCGACATCGCCATTGTCATCGAGAATGATTTTGCGTTCCGGCAGGTCGAGATCCAGGGGCGCGCGTTTTTTGCGTTCCTGCATGCGTGCGTTGAACGCGGCGTAAAGATTTTTGACGACCTCTTTCAGCGCGGCCGATGCGGGGCCACCGTCGCTGATCTCCTGCGCTTCTTCATAAGCGAGCTTGGCGTGAGAGCGCATCATGGCGCGCATGAAACGATGGCGCTTTTTGACCCCGCCGGCGGTGATGATCATCTCAACGGCGAGGCAGGGGCGGTCCTCATCGGCGCGCAGGGAGCATAAATCGTTGGACAGCCGCTCGGGCAACATCGGCACGACGCGGTCAGGCAGATAGGTGGAATTGCCGCGTTTCAGGGCTTCCTTGTCGAGCGCTGAGTCCGGTTTCACGAACCAGCTCACATCGGCGATGGCGACGATGATGCGAAAGCCGCCCGGATTTTCCGGATCGTCGTCCGGCGCCGCGAAGACCGCGTCGTCATGATCTTTTGCATCCGCCGGGTCGATGGTGATCAAAGGCGTATCGCGCAGATCCGTCCGGTCCCCGAGCGGCGGCAGTTTCGCTTTTTCGGCTTCGGCGATGACAGCGTTCGGGAACTCGGTCGGGATGCCGTGATTGGCGAGGGCGATCAGCGAAAAAGCGTGCTTGTCGTCGATATGACCGGCGATGGAGCGCACACGCCCTTTCTTGGGGCCATAGCCGCGCGCGTTTTTGGTTTCGATCCAGACAAGGTCGCCGTCCTTGGCGCTTCCTTCATCGCCTTTCTCAATGGTGAAACTGTCTCGCGCGCGCCGCTCCACCGGCTCCGCGACGCCGCCGCCGCGTCGCTTTTCGTGAAAGACGGCGAGGAACCGGTGGGCGCCCTTGCCGATGGCCTTGATGACGTCCGCTTCATAGCCGTCATCGCCGGCGGGCTTGAGGCGCGCCAGCAGCCGGTCGCCGACGCCGGGGGCGGGTTTCACTTTCGCGGCCTTGCGTGCGGCCAGCCGGATCATGGGCGGTTCGGTTTCTCCGCGCCAGTTCGCCGGCAGGCAGATGAGATCGCCGTCATCATCGACCGACATGACGTCGATGGGCGCAACGGGGGGCAGGGCGTCCGCGCGCTCAATGCGTTTGCCGCCCTTCAGATTGATGGCCCCGGCTTCATCCAGCTCCTTCAACAAACGGCGCAAATCGGCGCGGGCTTCGCCTTTGACGCCGAAGGCCCGGGCGATATCGCGTCGGGCGACCTCGCCGTCGGCGTTTTCCAGATAGGCGATGATTTCTTTTTTGGAGGGAAGGCCGGTTTTTCTCGTGCCGGATTTCGATTTTGCGCGTTTGGCCAAAAGTCTGCTTTCTAAAGGATCGATCAGTCGGCCACGACTAGCACGCTTTGCCGGAGAGCGCGAACCTTCCTAGTGGGCTATGGTCAGCGGGTTATGGCGCTTGCCGTCGACAATCACTTCGTAATGGAGATGCACCGCTGTGGCGTTGCCTGTGTCCCCGGTGCGGCCGAGAACATCCCCCATGCGGATACGGGCGCCGGGACGCACGCCCGGCGCGTAAGAGGACAGATGCGCATAGCGGGTTTCAACGCCGCCTCCATGGCGGATGAGGACGGTTTTGCCGTAACCGCTTAGTCTATCAACGGATGTGATCACACCGTCTCCACCGGCGTAAACGGCCGAGGGACGCCCCGTATAAAGATCGACGCCATGGTGAAACGATCCGGCGCCGCCGCGTCTCGGACCGAAACCGGAAGAGACGCACGCGTTCACCGGCGCGCGCAACAACACCTTTCCCCGAATATTCGCCTGCGGATCGTAATTGGCGATGCGGCGGGAGTGGTCGGTCGCCGGCGCATTTGAAATGACGACGCCGCGGCAAAGCGTAAGCGAGGAAAAATCCGGCGCGCCCCTACGCGAAGACGGCGTCGAGGCGCAGGCGGCGGCAAAACTCAAAATCAAAAAAGCTGCTTTTAGACGGTACATTCGCAAAAATATCAGCACCTTGACCAACAGAGAAGATCCCTTAGTTCAAGGATATAAGCGCGAATGATGCAAGAGCGTTAAAAAGCGGCGAAAAATAGTCAGCATTTCCGGCGGCGGCTGCAATCGCCGCCGGAAGCGTGTGATTTAACTCGACAATCCGTGGGTGAAGAGCAGCAATTCGCCGTCCTCCGCAATTTCAATATCAACAGGACGGCCTTCATAAGAGCCATCGAATTCATAGACATAGATCGGCGCGTTTTGACGGACTGAAAACTCCACGTAATCCGGTTCGAACCCTGGAACCGTTTTGTCGAGCGTGGCGGCAACGGCCGCGGGAATATCGTCGAAATCGTGCTCCATCTCGATTTCCTCGAGTTCGCCGTCTTCGGTGATGTCGATCTCGATATGGCGGCCGGCGTGATCCGTGGCTTCGAACTCATAAATGGAAACGCCGTTTTCGCTTTCGATGCTGACGCGCTCGAAGGTTACGCCTGGGGCGGTATTGATGGCGGTCTCCATGACGTTATCGGGCACATCTTCAAGTGCGATTGTGGTGTTCGCCGATGCAAGTGTAACGTTCAAAAGCGCGGCGCTTGCGGCGGCGGCGAGGGCGCGGGTCATCTCTCAAACTCCTTCTCGGGTTTGTTGCATAGAGCCGGCGGGGCTTGCCGACTCGCGGGGCGAGATAGGCGCGTTTGATGACGGTTCGACGATAGTTTCACGAACAGAGCATGAAACTTTGTTGCGCTGCACCATCCCGGGCCGCGCAGTATTAAGAGCAAATTAAATTCAGCAATAAGTGCGCTTAATCGGCCGCTTTTTTCTTGGTTGTTTTCTTTTTGGCGGTGGTTTTTTTCGCGGGCGCTTTTTTGGCTGTCTTTTTTGTCGCCTTCTTGGCGGTCTTCTTCGCCGCTGTTTTTTTCGTCGTCTTTTTCTTGGCCGCTTTCTTTTTGGCTTTTTTCTTCGCCGGTTTCTTTTCTTTCGCGGCGATCAGCTCGAGCGCCTGTTCCAGCGTCACCTTTTCCGGCTCGGTTCCGTTGGGCAGGGTGGCGTTGGTTTTCTCGTGTTTCACATAAGGCCCGTAGCGCCCGCTCATCACATTGACAGGCTCGCCGGTTTCCGGATGCTTGCCGAGCTCTTTCAGCGGCTTCGCTGCACGGCCGCGGCCGGCGCGCGGATTCGCCCGCTTCTCCTCGATCAAAGTGACCGCTCGGTTGAGGCCGATTTCGAAAACCTCATCAATCGTCGGCAGGTTCGCATAGATCTTGCCGTGTTTGACAAAGGGGCCATAGCGTCCGAGTCCCGCTTCAATGATCTCGCCGTCATCGGGGTGCGGGCCCACCTCGCGCGGCAGGGAGAGAAGCATCAGCGCTTTTTCAAGGTCGATGTCGTCCACATTCCAGGTTTTGGGAATGCCGGCGCGTTTGGGCTTTTCCTTGGAGTCTTTTTCCTGTTCGCCAAGCTGAACATAGGGGCCGAAGCGGCCGAATTTCAGCGTGACGTCGAGGCCGCTTTCCGGATCGACGCCGAGTTCCCGGTCGCTTGTGTCCGCCGCGTCCGCGCCGTCGGTCATGGCGGCGAGCTGGCGCGTGTAATTGCAGTCGGGATAGTTCGAGCAGCCGATAAAGGCGCCGAACTTGCCGGTCTTCAGCGATAATTGTCCATTGTCGCAGGAGGGGCAGGCGCGCGGATCGGAGCCGTCTTCCTTTTTCGGGAAGATCAGCGGGCCGAGCGACTCGTTGAGCGCGTCGAGAACCTCGGAAATCCTGAGCTCGCCAATGTCTTCGACGGCGGCGTGAAACTCGGACCAGAAATTGCGGAGGAAGACCTTCCAGTCTTCTTCACCGGCGGAAATTTCGTCGAGCGTTTCTTCCAGATCCGCCGTGAAGTCATACTCCACATATTTCTTGAAATAGTTTTCAAGAAACGCGGTGACGATGCGGCCTTTGGAATCCGGAATGAACCGGTTCTTGTCCATGGTGACATAGCCGCGGTCGCGCAACACCGAGAGGATCGAGGCGTAGGTCGAGGGCCGACCGATGCCAAGTTCTTCAAGGCGCTTGACGAGACTCGCTTCGGAATAGCGCGGCGGCGGCTGGGTGAAATGCTGGTCGGCTTTCACGTCCGACATGCCGGCCTTTGCGCCCGCAGAGAGTTTCGGCAAGACGCCGCCGCCTTCTTCCGCTTCCGGGTCGTCCCGGCCTTCCTCGTAGAGCGCGAGAAAACCGTCAAAGAGAATGACTGAGCCGGTGGCGCGCAGGCCCGTCTTCTTGTCGGCCGAAAGAAGGTCGATGGTGGTGTTTTCAAGCCGCGCCGATTCCATCTGGCTGGCGATGGCGCGTTTCCAGATCAGATCGTAAAGCTTGTATTCGTCGTCTGAAAGGCCGCGCACCCTGTCCGGCGAACGATCGAACGCGGTGGGGCGGATACATTCATGCGCTTCCTGCGCGTTTTTCGCTTTCGACTTATAAACGCGCGGACTTTCCGGCACGTAGTTCTGGCCGAATTGCGCTCCGACGGCGGTGCGAGCGTCGGTGACGGCTTCGGGCGCCATGTCGATGCCGTCGGTCCGCATATAAGTAATAAGACCCGTCGTCTCGCCGCCGATCTCGACGCCTTCATAAAGGCTCTGCGCCGTGCGCATTGTGCGCTGAGCGTTGAAGCCGAGTTTCCTTGCCGCTTCCTGTTGCAGCGTCGAGGTGGTGAAGGGCGGCGGCGGGTTGCGCTTGCCGGGTTTGGCTTCGACGGACTCGACGGTGAAGTCGGCGCTCTCAACGGCGCGTTTCGCCGCCATCGCCGCGGCTTCATCGCCTAGTGTAAATTTCTGAACCTTCTCGCCCTCATGGAGAACGAGCCGCGCTTCGAAGGGCGATGAATCGCCAGAAACCGCCTGCGCCTTCACCGTCCAGTATTCCTGGGGGATGAAGGTCTCGATCTCGAGTTCCCGGTCGCAGATGATGCGCAGCGCCACGGATTGGACACGGCCCGCCGAGCGCGAGCCCGGCAGCTTGCGCCACAGAACCGGCGACAGCGTAAAGCCCACAAGGTAATCGAGGGCCCGGCGCGCGAGATAGGCGTCGACCAGATCCGCATCGATTTCGCGCGGATGAGCCATGGCCTCGGAGACCGCCTTTTTCGTAATCGCGTTGAAGGCGACCCGGTCGATCTTCACGCCCTTCAGCGCTTTCTTGCTGGCCAGCGTCTCCAGCAAGTGCCAGGAGATCGCTTCGCCTTCGCGATCGGGGTCGGTGGCGAGCACCAGCCGGTCCGCGTCTTTCACGGCGGCGGCGATATCGTTCACCCGCTTTTTCGATTTGGCGTCGAGCTCCCAGACCATTTCGAAGTCTTGGTCGGGCTTCACGGAGCCGTCTTTTGAGGGGAGGTCGCGGATATGGCCGTAGGAGGCGAGAACCTTATAGCCGGCGCCCAGATACTTATTGATCGTTTTGGCTTTGGAGGGCGATTCAACAATGACGACTTGCATGCGAGGCGGGGTCCTCAAACGACATCGGGCGAATTGGCGTGGCGGGCCCTATGGGGCTCGCCCATGCACTCTGTCAACTGTGCGTTGCGGCGGCGATGACCTGCCAGTGGTAAACGATCTGTAAGGAAGCGCCGTGTTCGCCTGGATTAGAGGCGCCAGTTAGGAGTTTCGGCAAGACTAAGCCAGGGTGATAAAAACTTTTAAAAATCAGTATTTTATGCCAAAAAGTAAAGGCGTCTTCGAAACCTTTCAGGGCGTGTTCAGTGAAAATCTGCCTCCGTCATGTTCTTCTGCTTCGCCGGCGAGGACGAGATCGAGCAGCATATCGGCCACAAGCCCGGGGGGCGCCTCCGCTTCCCGCAGGATCTCGTCCCGGTGGATCGGCGTGAAACTCAGCAATTCCAGAATGCGCCGGCGCAAGGAAGCAAGAGCCGCCGGATCGGGTTCTCGCTCTTCCATCCCTTCGGCCCAGTCGAAGAGGTCGCGGCCGGAGGCGGCGACGCCCCCTTGCTGGTGGAGCACCTCAATAATGTCCTGCGCCGTCTCAACAAGGGTCGCCCCGTCGCGGATCAGCCGGTTTGCGCCCTGACAGCGCGGGTCAAGGGGCGAGCCGGGCACGGCGAATACCTCGCGGCCCTGATCGAGAGCGAAATTGGCGGTCAGCAGCGTGCCGGACTTCGCCGCCGCTTCGACCACGACGACGCCGCGCGAGAGGCCGGAGATGAGGCGGTTGCGTTTCGGGAAGTCTCGCGCCGTCGGCTGCGCGCCCATGGGGCATTCGGAGATAACCGCGCCTTCGCGGGCGATGCGGCCGGTGAGGTCTTCATGTTCCGGCGGATAAATGACATCGACGCCGCCGGCGACGACGGCGATGGTTCCGGTCTTCAGCGCCGCGTCATGCGCCGCGCCATCAATGCCGCGGGCGAGGCCTGAGGTGACCACGTAACCGGCCTCGCCAAGATCGGCGGCGAGAGTGCGCGCGATCTTGCGGCCGACGCCGGAGGCGTTGCGCGCGCCGATGATGGCGACGGCGGGTTTTTCGAACAGGCTGGCGTGGCCGCGGATATAGATCAGCGGCGGATGATCGGGGATCGCTTTCAGCGCTTGCGGGTAATCGTCTTCGCAAGAGGCGATGGGCCGGGCGCCGTGCTTTTCCGCTTCTTTCAACTCGCGTTCGCAGGCGTCCCGGTCCGCCGCCTTTAAAGGCCGGGCGCGACCGGCCTTGCGGGACAGCTCAGGCAGGGCGGCGAGCGCACTGGCGGCGGTTTTGTATTTTGCGATCAGGCGATGAAAAGTGACCGGCCCGATATTCTGGGTGCGGATAAGCTGCAGCCAGTCGAGGCGCTGGCGCTGGTCAAGCACCGGCGGCCGCCGGTTCTTTCTTTTCGCCGATCTTCGGCTCCTCGCCTGAAAGCAGACGCGCAATATTGGCCTTGTGCCGAATGAAAATCAGCAAGGCCATGAACAACCCTGCAAGCGCGAAAAACGGCTTGCCCATGGAATAAAGAACGAGCGGCGTCGCCGCAGCCGCGACCAGCGCCGAGAGCGAGGAATATTTTAGGAAAAAGGCGACGGCGAGCCAGGTTGCGCCGGCGAAGATGCCGGCCGGGAAGTGCAGCGCGAAGAGCGTTCCGAGAAAGGTCGCGACACCCTTGCCGCCTTTAAAGCCAAGCCAGACAGGATAGCAGTGGCCGAGAAAAGCCGCGGCGCCCGCAACTTCCGGCCGCCAGCCCATGAGATAGGCGATGATGACGGCGATGGCGCCCTTGCCGCTGTCGAGCAGCAGCGTCGCGAGCGCCAGGTCCTTGCGGCCTGTACGCAACACATTCGTCGCGCCGATATTGCCGGAGCCTACGGAACGGATATCGCCGAGCCCCGCCGCCTTGGTGATGACAAGGCCGAACGGGATCGAGCCGAGGAGATAGCCGAGGACGAGAGGAAGAAGGATGGTCATAGAGCTTTAGTTCAGCTTGATTTGATTGCCGTGCAAAATGCAACTCCGCCTCCCCTAGCGGGGAGGCCAAAATCTGCATAGCAGATTTTGGGTGGGGGGACAGCATTCAACAAACTCTCGCACGGCAGAGGCATTCACAAATACCCCACCCAAAAGCGCTTGCGCGCTTTTGACCTCCCCGCAAGGGGGAGGTGTTTGACGCCGCCTATTCGCCCTTCGTCAGCAGCGCATCCAAACACGCCATGCGCATGGCGACGCCGTAAAACACCTGGCGCAGGATCAGTGACAGTTCTTCATCATCGGCGAGGTCGCCGCAAATCTCGACACCGCGGTTCATCGGCCCCGGATGCATGACGCGCGCGCCGGGCTTGGCGAGTTTCAGCGTCTCATGGGTCAGGCCGAACTCTTCGAAGAAACCCTGCGCCAGCGCCTTGCCGTCTCCTTCCATGCGTTCGAATTGCATGCGCAGCGCCATGGCGACATCGGCACCGTCGAGGCCCTCTTTCAAATTATCGAAGCGGGGAATATCCGTAAACTGATCGTCCGGCGGCATCAGATGCGCGGGGCCGACAAAGCGGACATTGGCATTGAGGCGCTGGAACAGGCGCGCATCGGAGCCGGCGACCCGGGAATGTTTGATGTCGCCGCAGATCGCGATGGTGAGTCCTTCCAGCGTGCCGAATTCCGACCTGATGGCGACCGCGTCGAGCAGGGCCTGCGTCGGATGCTCGCGCTTGCCGGCGCCGCCATTGACGATGGGACAGGCCAGCGTTTCGTCGAGGGCATAGTGAAGGTCTTCTTCCTTGGCGCGCACGATCATCACATGAGCGCCCATGGCGGCCATGGTCTGCGCCGTGTCGATCGCCGTCTCGCCTTTGTGAACCGACGATGCAGAAACCGGCACATTGATGACATCGGCGCCGAGCTTTTTGCCCGCCAGTTCGAAGGAGAGGTTGGTGCGGGTCGAATCCTCGAAGAAGAGATTGATCTGGGTCTTGCCCGCGAGCCGTCTTGGCGCGGGCGCGGCGCGTCGCAAATAGCCGGCGTAATATTCGGCAAGCTTTAAAAGATAGCGGATGTCGGCGTCGGTCAGATCGTCGATGGAGATCAGACGGCGCGCAGAGAACCCGCCTTTGGGCGGCTGGGGGCGTTCGGATGTTGTCATTAAAACCGGAGCATTAGCGCCTCGCGCGCGGATCCGCAACACGCCGTTTTCGCCTCCAATGGGCTGCGGGCGCCGAGAGTGGATTCGCCGCCCCCTGTCGGGTATGAATCGGAGAGGCGGGGCGGTCTCATGGAGGGGAGCGATGTTTGGCGTCAGGATTTTATCGGCTTTGACGGCGTACGCCGTGGTGCTACTGGAAGTCTATTCCGGTGCGATCAAAGGACCGCTCTGGTGGGTGCTGCCCGGCGCGCTTGTGCTGGCGCTCCTGACCGCAGTGTCGCTCATCGATCCGGCGAACCGCGATCTCGCGCCGAAGCCGAGCGGCTTTTTCAGCACGCTCATCCAATGGCTGGTGATCATCGGCATGGCGCTCGCGGTCGCGTGGTTCTCAAATTATTTCGGCCGGGAGATGGTCCCTGAGCTGGTGAAAAATCCATTGCCGCAGATGTAATCTAGCGCCGGCGTTTCGACGCCATTTTTGTAAGCCACATCACGCCGAGAATAATGACGGCGACATCGATAGCGAACATCAACAGCAAGGCCGGCGGCTGCCCGTTCAGCAAATAGGCGCGCCCGCCGAGCAAGAGTCCTGCCGCGCAGGCCGCCACCGCTGCGAGGATGGCGTTTCGGCTGTGGGATTTCGATCCGTCATCCGTATCGCGGCGCGCGAAAAAGCCGATGATGACGAACAGCAAACCGAAGCCCGCCAGCGGCGCGCCAAGGCCCGGCGCGGCGTTCAAAAATGCGACCAGCAGGTGAAAGACGCCTGTGCCCGTCAGAAGCGCGACAATCAACAGGCGGATGGTTTTGATTTTCATGTGGCGAGCCCCCTCAGCCGGTCTATTGCGCCCTGTAATATAAAGGTCGCCGCCATTTCGTCGATCTTTTCAGCGCGCTTCGCCCGGCTCATATCCATGGCGATGAGATCGCGCTCCATGGCGGCGGTGGAGAGGCGCTCATCCCAGAACGCGGTCGGCAGGCCTAGCACCTTGGGAAGATTGCGGGCGAAGGCGCGGGCGCGCTGGGCGCTCGGGCCCTCGGTTCCGTCCATATTGAGGGGCAGGCCGATGATAATTCCGGCGATCTTGCGCTCGGCGGCGAGCGCCGCGAGGCGTTCGGCGTCCGCGGTGAATTTCTTGCGGCGGATCGTCTCCACGGGCGTCGCCACGATCCGGGCGGGGTCGCATACCGCGACGCCGATGGTCTTTTCGCCGATATCGAGGCCGAAGAGCGAGCCCTTTTCGCCAAAGCCTTGCGCCGCCTGTTCAAATTCCTTGCTCATCGCGCCATAGTAACAGCCTTGGTCAAGACAGGTCGATAATGCGTTGGATTTTGCTGATCGGTGTTCTGGCGGCGGTGTCGCTCGCCGCCTTCGCGACGCCTTTTGGCGGCTCGGGGCCGGATTTGCAGATATCAATCCGTCAAGCCGACGAAGCCGATCTGGCCGTCATCTATGAATGGAGAAAGCCACGGCGGGAGATCGTTCTTGACGGCGTCGCGGGCGGCTATCGCGAGCGGCGTTGGGAGATTGAAACGCCCGGTTTCGAGCTGCGCCGGTTTGTCGGGTCGGACCGCATCGTGCGGACCGACGGCAAAAAGTTCTCCCGGGTGGAGCTGACGGCGCGGCCGGATCTCATCCGCATTGAAAAAGAATATCAGCCCGTGGCGCGTTACGGCGCCGGCGGGGCGCTGGTCTTCACGGGACATTTCTGGCCCCTGACCGCGCCGAAGGATGAAGGCGGGGGCCGGGTGAATGCGAGTTTCGATTTCACGCCCGCGGCGGGCGGTCATGTGGTCGCTTTCGGCGCCAATGAGGCCGCGCTTGCCGACTGGCGCAGTCCCATGGCGCACCCGGCTTTTGTTTATCTCGGCCCGCTCGACCCGGTGGAGACCGATCACGTGATGGCGCTGATCGACCCGGATGCGCCCGGCTGGATCGTCGATGAGTTCAACGCGCTTGTGCCGGAGAGTTTCGACAAGCTCGCGGCGCTGTTCGGCTTCACGCCAGAAACGAAGCCGAACCTGTTCCTCGCGGCGCCGCTGGGCCGGGATGAAAGCCGCCTCAGCTATGCGGGCGACGCCCTGCCGGCGCAGTTCCAGATCACGCTTGAGGGCGCCGCCTGGAAGGAAAAGTCCGACAAGGCGCGGGGCATCTTTACGAGCGCCACCATCCACGAGGCGGTGCATTTATGGCAGGCGGCGGCCAGGCCGGGAACGGAAGAAGCGCCGGAATGGATCCATGAAGGCGCCGCAGACGCCATCGCAGCCGAGGTGATGGTGGCTCTCGGCGAATGGGATTCGGCCGCCTACGCCGCCAATGAGCGGGCGGCGCGGACGGAATGCGCGAGAGAGCTTGATACCGGCTCCCTCAACGGGGCGAAAGCTAGGGGCGATTTCCGCGCGCTTTACGCTTGCGGCCATGTGATCGCCCTTGCGGTCTCCCGGGCGGACGGCAAGACAACGGCTGATTTCTGGCGGGATTTCATCGAGCGGGCCGGAGATGACGGCTATTCGGAGGACATGTTCTACGATCTGGTCGCCGACCGCACCGGCGACCGGGATTTCGCCGACGCCCTCGAAGATTTCGCCCGGACGCCGCTCGCCGAGCCGGACCGCGCCATCGACGGGCTTTTCGCCTCGGCCGCAAGTCTTGCGCGGGAGCGGGGGCGTTGATAGGCACTCAGGCTTGTTCAGGAAATCAAGAGACCCTTCATGTCCATCGATAAGGAAACCGTGCGCAAGGTCGCCAAGCTCGCGCGCATCGCCGAGCCAGAAGAGCGCCTAGAGCCGCTGGCGAAAGAACTCTCCGGCATTCTCGGCTGGATCGAGCAATTGAACGAAGTGGATATTGAGGGCGTTGAGGCCATGGCGTCGACCGTGGACGTGAAGCTGCCCATGCGAGAGGACAAGCTTCAGGACGGACCGACCGGCGGCGGCCAGCCCGAGAATGTGGTCGCCAATGCGCCGAAAACCGAAGACCACTTCTTTGTCGTCCCGAAGGTAGTGGAGTGACAGCTTTCAGGTTGTCATCCCGTGCGCGCAGCAGCATGAAATGCTGCTGCGCAGATACGGGATCTGATTCCAAATGCGTTGATGGAGATCCCGCATCTGCAACGCATCATCGCAGATGCTGCTTTGCGTGCGGGATGACGGGATAAAAAATGACGAACCCTGCTGATTTGACTTTGGCCGAACTTCGCGATGCGCTGAAGAAAAAGGAAGTCACCTCGCTAGAGGCGACGGACGCCTATCTCGACCGTATCGAAAAGGCGAAGGCGCTAAACGCGTTCATCACGGTGACGCCCGAAAAGGCCCGCGACATGGCCAAGGCCTCCGACGCGCAACTTGCGAAAGGCGAGGGCGGCGCCCTGGAAGGCGTGCCGCTCGGCATCAAGGACCTCTTTTGCGTTGAAGGCGTGTTGACGACAGCGGCCTCGCACATACTCGACGGTTTTCATCCGCGTTATGAATCGACGGTGACGAGCCAGCTCTGGTGCGACGGCGCGGTGATGCTCGGCAAACTCAATATGGACGAGTTCGCCATGGGCTCGTCCAACGAGACGAGCTTTTACGGCAATGTCATCAACCCCTGGCGAAGCGAAAGCGGCGGCAACGCCGATTTGACGCCGGGCGGATCGTCGGGCGGTTCTTCAGCGTCCGTTGCCGCAAGGCTCTGCGCGGCGGCCACGGCGACGGATACGGGCGGGTCGATCCGCCAGCCGGCTTCGCTCACCAACACCGTTGGCGTCAAACCCACTTACGGGCGCGTCTCGCGCTGGGGCATTGTCGCCTTCGCGTCGTCCCTCGATCAGGCGGGACCGATCACGCAGGATGTGCGCGATGCGGCGATCATGCTGAAGAGCATGGCGGGGCACGATCCGAAAGATTCAACCTCCGTTGATCATCCGGTTCCGGATTATGAAGCGGTGCTTGGCCAGTCGCTAAAAGGCATGAAGATCGGCGTGCCGAAGGAATACCGCATTGACGGCATGCCCGAGGAAATTGAAAAGCTCTGGGCGCAAGGCATTGACTGGATGAGGGATGCGGGCTGCGAGATCGTCGACATCTCCCTGCCGCTGACCAAATATGCGCTGCCCGTCTATTACATCGTGGCGCCTGCGGAAGCCTCCTCGAACCTCGCGCGTTATGACGGCGTCAAATACGGGCTTCGCGCGAAAGACTACACCGACATCACGTCGATGTATGAGAACACCCGCGCCGAAGGCTTCGGCGACGAGGTGAAGCGTCGCATCCTGATCGGCACCTACGTTCTCTCCGCCGGATACTACGACGCCTATTATCTGCGCGCGCAGAAGGTGCGGAAGAAGATCTTCGACGAATTCACGGACGCGTTCTCGAAAGTCGATCTGATCCTGACGCCGTCCTCGCCCTCGGCCGCTTTCGGGCTGGGTGAGAAGACTGCGGATCCGGTGCAGATGTACCTGAACGACGTCTTTACGGTCACCGCGAACCTCGCCGGACTTCCGGGCGCCTCAGTCCCCGCCGGTTACGACAAGCAGGGCCTGCCGCTGGGGCTACAGCTTCTCGCGAAGCCCTTCGACGAAGAGACCATGTTCAAGGGCATGTTCGCGCTTGAGCAAGCCGCCGGGGCCAACAAACGCCCGAAAGAGTGGTGGGGTAAGTAAGGTGTATTTTCCTCCCCCGTTTACGGGGGAGGTGGCAGCGAAGCTGACGGAGGGGGCCAGCCCCCATCCCCCGCTTCGCGGGTACTTCCCCCATTCGCGAAAGCGCACAAATCAGATTCGCGCCATTTGGCGCGGGGCGGGGGAAGAGAAGCTTCAGCGATAATTCACCGGATCGGCGCGCATCCCTTCGCGCGCCAGCACGTCTCTTCCGCGATCGTAAATCTTTTCCAGCGCGTGCCACGGCACGTAAGGATAAAGGTGATGGATCTCGTGATAATTATGGAAGTTGAAGACCCAAGCGAGCGCGCGCCCGCCTAAAGATTTGTCCGTCACCATGACGCGCGAGACTTTCATGTCGTCGCGTTCGTCGGCGACCACGTAATGCGGCAGCCAGATGAAGCGGTAGGCGTTGAACGCCCAGGCGTTGAGCGCAGGCAGGACCCACAGCCACAGGGCAAATTTTCCATAACCGGCGGCGACGATGATCGCGAGAACGGAAAAGACGACGCCGAGCTCGATGGCGATGCGCGTCAGATAGCGCTTCGGACGCGGATGATATTTCGCGTTGCGGAAGCCGTGCAGCGTCGCGGTGAAATAATAAAGGTAACAGCGCAAGACGCCTTCCGGGAACGACTTGGCGCGGGCGACGAAATGCTCCGGGTCGCGCTCGGGGTCGTTGGCGTATTGGTGATGGATGCGGTGGTTGTGCTCATGCATCGTATAGGAGTGAAAGCCGTAGCCGATATTCACGACGCCATAGAAATAATTGAGCCAGTGAAACCGGTTGTCTTTCCCGTGAATGTTCTTGTGAACGCCCTCATGAGCGGGGGTGTAGCCCTGGATCATCCAGAAGGAATTGATGAGAAAGCCGGCCCAGAGCGGCACAGCGCCGATGACGGCGAGAAAGGTCGTGCCGAAAATAATGACCTGCGCCAGCGTGCCGAAGACAAGCGTGCGCCAGTCGACGCCCTTGCGCTGTTCAATCGCATAAGCCTTCAGTTCGCCAAGACTGGCGGCCTGGGGCGCTTGGGCGGCGGCGGGCATGTCAACGGCGTGGGCTGCGCTGGTCATCCGGTTTCTCCAATGCAACTCCCCCTATAGCCTAGCGTTCTGCCTCAATCTTTGAGCTGGCTCAAGGCGATAAGGCGCTTTCACGCGGCCGCAGGGGGCTGCTAGGGTGCCGGAATTGGAGGATTGCAGGCGTGTTCGGCTCGTCATTTCAGGAAATTTCCTACACTGCGCCGCTTTCGGCGCCGCTCGAGAATGACGCCTTTCACCGTCCGGGCGAAGGCGACTGGCGGGTCATCGTGTTTCCCGGCACCCCTTGCAACAAGCTGCTGTTCACCCGGCTTTTATGGACCGCGCCGGCGGATCTCGACATGGTGGTGCTCTCGCGCCCCGGTTTCGGGCGGGGGCAGGCTCAGGTCTATCCCGATTTCGATGAGCAGGTGGCGGCCGCGAAGCCGTTTCTTCCGGGCGGGGCGTTCGGCGACAAGAAGATCGTCACGCTCGGCGTCTCCTATGGCGGCGAACTGGCGCTGAAGACCGCCCTCGATTTTCCGGAGGCGGTGAAAGGCGTCGTCACCGTCGCGGCGCTCATCGATGAGCCTCATGACTACGCCCTCGAACTGGAAAAGCTCGGCGACGTGGAAGGCATCCAGCAATATGTGCCGAACCGCTGGCTGAAAGTGCGCAAGGAAATTGCCGGGCGGCGCGCGCAGATCGGCCCCTTGCTCGACCGGGCCGCGACAATCGAGGCGCCGGTGGAAGTCATCCATGGGGATTTCGACGCCATCGTGCCGAAGTCTAATGCGCAAAAGCTCATGCGTGTCCTGCCGAAGGAGCGCGCGGAGCTGGAGATTATTCCCGGCGGCACGCACTATCTTGAGCTGCAATATCCCCGGCGCCTGCATAAGGCGATTGGGCGGGTGATCGAGCGGGCGGAAGGCCGGTGAGCCGGATTATATGAAATATCTGTTTGTCCTGTTTGGCATTCTTTTTCTCGCGCTGTTTTTCTTGGCGCCGCAATGGAGTGCGAAAGATGCGCCAGTATGTGGCCGCGATATGGAATGCGCTTATGATGATGTAGAAGAACTTAATCGCATCATCAAAGAGAACTTTGATGAGACGCTTGCAGACGTCAGTCGCAAGCATGACGTTGGCGCCTCAGAAGGCGTTTCATCGGAAGATGTGACTGAACGAAAAAAAACCGCTTTAGATGTGCCGCCTCCGCCTGGCGTCGTAGTCCTTGCGGGTGGTGGAGCCATTACGCCTGAGGAAAAAGAAGAACTACAAGAGTCCGTAGACCTAGCCATCAATCCAGATGAGGGTGTTTTACTAGCCGTTGAGCAGCCGCCCCAACAGACGGTTAAATATGACGACGCCGAGTGGCATTATGATGGCGACTTCCCAGAAGACGTTCCTATCGACAATGCCTACTCCCATATCGGTTTTTATCTGACTTGGGCCGCCGAAAATGACTTGATCAGCGAACTTGTAAAAACCCAATCGCCTCCGCTTGTCCTAGCGACGCGTCTGCGACTCGTGTCGCCCATTGAGCTGCTGAAATTCTGGGATGACAAACTGATTTCCGACATGCTGACGGAGGAAGGGATCGCTTTCACCGATTTCTATTACGAGGATAGTGAAGACGGCTATCTGCCGGACTATATGGCTGAGTTTGCAGACTACAGAGCCTATGAGGTCAAACCCAATTGGAAGAACTACGACCGGATCAAGCCGGTCATCGACCGCCGCTATCAGGAATGGCTGGTCGCCAAGGAATAATCCTAAATTGAGGGCCGGGATCCTCTTCCCCCGCTTGCGGGGGAAGTATCCGCCCAGCCGCGAAGGCGGCTTATGATAATAAGCGCGCATTCGCGCGCGGGGGCGGTGGATGGGGGCGTTCTAGTTTAGCCCCCTCCGGCCCTTCGGGCCTCCTCCCCCGCACGCGGGGAGGAGAAAAAGTGCTGATTTCTAGCGGTTGCAAGACTAAGAAACTGCGGGCAAAACGGCCGGATCGAGTAGACATGAGGACGACAATGGGCGCGGAGCCGAGAAAATTGCTGCAAGGGTCAACCGGCGACTGGGAGGTCGTCATCGGGCTTGAGGTCCATGCGCAAGTCTCCTCGAAGTCGAAGCTCTTTTCCGGCTCCTCCGCCGAATATGGCGCGGGGCCCAACGAGAATGTCTCCCTGGTCGACGCCGCCATGCCGGGGATGCTGCCCGTCATCAACAAATATTGCGTGGAACAGGCGATCCGGACCGGGCTCGGCCTCAACGCGAAAATCAATACCTGGTCGCGTTTCGACCGGAAGAATTATTTCTATCCCGACCTGCCCCAAGGCTATCAGATATCCCAATACAAAGACCCCATCGTGGGCGAAGGCGAGATCGAGGTGGAGCTCGAAGGCGGCGAGACCATCATGGTCGGGATCGAACGCCTGCACCTCGAACAGGACGCCGGCAAGTCGATCCACGATCTCGCGCCGAAAGAGTCCTATGTGGATTTGAACCGCTCGGGCGTCGCGCTGATGGAGATCGTCTCGAAACCCGACATGCGCACGGCGGAAGAGGGCGCGGCCTATTTCACCAAGCTGCGCTCCATCGTGCGCTATCTCGGCACCTGCGACGGCAATATGGAGGAAGGCTCCATGCGTGCGGATGTGAACGTCTCCGTCTGCCGCGCGGGCAGTTATGAGAAGTTTAAAGAGACGGGCGATTTCAGCCATCTCGGCACGCGCACGGAGACCAAGAACGTCAACTCCATCCGCTATGTGCGTCAGGTCATCGACTATGAAGCGCGCCGCCAGATCGAGGTGCTCGAAGGTGGCGGCGTCATCGATCAGGAAACGCGTCTGTTCGATGTGAAGACGGGGACGACCCGCACCATGCGCTCCAAGGAAGACGCGCATGACTATCGCTATTTTCCGGACCCGGATCTGTTGCCGCTCGAGTTCGAGCAGGCCTGGGTGGATGAGATCAAGGCGAGCCTGCCCGAGCTTCCCGACGCCAAGAAGCACCGCTTCATGGATGAATACGGGCTATCTTCTTATGATGCGTCGGTCCTCGCCTCCGACAAGGCGAGCGCGGCTTATTTCGAGGAAGTGGCGAAATGCGGCGACGGCAAGCTGGCGGCCAACTGGGTGACGGGCGAACTCTTCGGCGCGCTCAACAAGGCTGACAAGGACATCGAGACGAGTCCGGTTTCTGCTGAGCAGCTCGGCGAACTCATCGGTCTCATCAAGGACAACACCATTTCGGGCAAGATCGCTAAGGACGTCTTTGCGCTGATGTTCGATGGCGAGGAAAGCGGATCGCCGAAAGAGATCGTCGAAAAGCGCGGCCTGAAACAGGTGACCGATACGGGCGCCATCGAGAAAATCGTCGACGACATCATGGCGGCCAATCCGAAACAGGTCGAGCAGGTGAAAGAAAAGCCCAAGACAATGGGCTGGTTCGTCGGTCAGGTGATGAAAGCCTCCGGCGGCAAGGCCAACCCGCAGGCGGTGAACGAGATCCTGAAAAAGAAACTCGGCGTCGAGTAAGCCTTCTTCTATCATCCGTAGAACGTTGGTTTCAGGCGGTTCTTTACAGAATCGCTTGAATCTCGTCTGATCCATGCTCAGAATATTGCGCAGGAGGGCGGGGGCGTGATCAATCTGACATTGCGGGCGGATCGCAAAGCAGGGCGCCGCCATATTCGGCGGGGCGTCGTTTGATGCTCCTGCGCCGCGTCATTGAGCATGTGAAAGCCCAGAACTGGACGGCGGTCGCGCTCGACTTCGTCATCGTCGTGGTCGGCGTGTTTATCGGTATTCAGGTCTCGAACTGGAACGCCGCGCGCGCCGACCGTGAAACGGAACGCGTAATCCTTGAACGTCTGAGGAGCGACTTCGTACAGATCGTCGAGACCGAAAGCCATTATCTTGAAACGGTTGAAGCGGCGGCTTCCGGCGCGGAAGCCCTTCTCGATGCTGCGGCGAATGACAGGCTGCCCGCTGAAACGGCGAGCTTGTGCAAGCTGATGGCGTCGCCGCGCGCCTTTCGCCCGCCGCCGCCGCCATCGGCGACATATGAACAACTCGTGGCGAATGGCGATATGCGGCTCATCACAGATGAAACCCTGCGCCTCGAGTTGGCGGAGTTCGAAAGCCAGCGCAGTCAGCATAGCGTCAGCTTTGGTACGGCGATGGCGACAGTTTTGGCGCTGTCTCGCACTTTCTGGACGGCCGTTGATATCTGCGATGCTTCCTTACGCGCGCCGGACAGTCGCTTCGGCATGCGGGTTTCGGAAATTGTCGCATCGCCGGAATTCGCAGGCGCCGTTAGCGGCATTCTCACGCAGCATGGCAACGCCGAGCGCGCCCACCGCGCGACCAAAGAACAAGCTGAGAGGGTTCTATCGTTTTTGGCGGAGGCTGAATAATGCTCCTCCGCCGCGTCATCGAGCATGTGAAGGCCCAGAACTGGACCGCGGTCGCGCTCGACTTCGTCATCGTCGTTCTTGGCGTCTTCATCGGCATCCAGGTCGCGAACTGGAACGATGCGCGCGCTGTTAAGCAAGACGAAGAAGCGATCCTGACGCGGTTTCATGATGAAACGGTCGCGGCGATCGAGGACCGTACGCTGCGGGAGGCGGCGACCGAGGCGCGGATGCATAGAATGTATGAAATGCGGAAGATGTTATTGGGCGTTTCCCCGCCGCGTGCAGTGACGCAAGCGGAATGCACCGCCCTCGCACAGTCGAATTACTTGCCGTTCGCCACGGGCGCCATTCCAGTGCTGGATGAACTGATCGCCACGGGCAGATTCGGACGGATCTCCGATCCCGATGTTCGCCGGGCGGCGGCAGAATTGATTCGTCTGCGTGACGAGATAAGAAGTGTCGTCGATGTCATTGCGAACAGCGCGCTCGATTTGCCGTTCGAATTTCCCGACCTCATGCGCGTCGGCATCGAACCGACCGACGCTCCCAACGACATTGACGGTTTTGTCCCCTTTGCGTCCTGTGACGCCGAGACGATGCGGGACAATCAAAAGTTTCTCAACGGTTTCAGCGCCAATGTCGACAATTACAATGTCTATTATCTCGCCAGTTTTATTGAGCTCTCTCCCACTTATGAAGAGCTTCACCATTCGCTCGATCATGCGCTCGGGCTGACGCATGGCGCCGTCAATGAGGGGCAAGATTGATGCTGCTCCGCCGCGTCATTGAACATGTGAAGGCCCAGAACTGGACGGCGGTCGCGCTCGACTTTGTCATCGTCGTGGTCGGCGTCTTTATTGGCATTCAGGTCTCGAACTGGAATGATGCGCGGGCGCTTCGCGAACGTGAAGAGGTCTATCTTGAACAGCTCCTGATCGATCTGGAAAGCGACCGCGTGACAGGAGAGCGTGGGGTCGCGGCAGCGACGTCCGTGGATGCGGCGGCCGATATTTTCCTGGCCGTGCTTGAAGACGACCCTGCGGCGGCGGCGATCAGCGACGCCGAGCTGATAAAAGCCGTTCCCTATGCAGGCTACGCTTACCTGCCGAATGGCAATCCGACGACTTATAACGAGATGATCAGCACCGGCGCCCTTGGTCTTATGGAAAGTGTCGAACTCAAGCGGTCTTTTGGCGAGTATTACGCCAGATTATCGGCGGGCCGCCAGTGGGACAGTTTGTTGCGCGAAGAGCAATTCGCCTATCGCGCGGCGATCCGAGGATTATTGACGCGGGAACAATTCGCCTGGGCGCGCGCGCATGCCGCGCTGACTCCCGAAGAAGTGCCGCCGCCCCCGGAATTTGACCGTAGGGAATTTCTGGAAAGAGCGCGCAGCCGACCCGAAATCGTCGATTCACTGCGGTCCATGGGCGCCGTGCAACAACGTCTTCGGGACGACTCGCGGGACATGGCGGCCCGCGCCGAAGTGCTCGCTGAGCGCGTGAAATCGGAGCTTGAAGACTGATGCTCCTCCGCCGCGTCATCGCCCATGTGAAGGCCCAGAACTGGACGGCGGTCGCGCTCGATTTCATAATTGTCGTCGTCGGCGTGTTTATCGGTATTCAGGTATCGAACTGGAACGCGGCGCGCGGCGAACGCTCTGCGGAGCGGCGGGCGCTCGAGTTGCTGCTGGCGGAAGCGGAGAACAATGTCGCCTATTCCGAGCTGACCATTTACCGCGCAGGTCTTCTCCAGACTGACCGCGAAGCCGCCATGGCCAGGCTTCAGGGCCGCGAGCCGGAAGCTGGCGACCCCATAAGCGGCATTGCCCATATGGACAGATATCGGGATATGACGCCTATCCACGCTGCCTATGATGAATTGTCGGCCTCGGGCGACCTGACGCTCATCCGGTCCGCCGACATTCGCGGCGCGCTGGCGCTTTATAATGGCGTGGTGATTTTCCATGACCGGCGACGCCGCGAATATATGGAGCGCACACCGGACATTTTCGATCTCGCATCACCCTATATGGAAGTTGAATATGATCCCGAGCTGAGGCTCGGGCATAATACGCAGATCGACTGGACCGCCGCCGGTGAAGATCGCAATCTGGTCAATGCTATCAATCGCGTTATGGGCGACCAGCTTGCATTTAATGAACGTCGGACGATTATTCTCGATCACGCACGGATTCTTTGCGACGCTCTCGCTGAAGAGTTGGGAAAATCCTGCGCGCCGCCGGATTGGGTAGGCGCTGAAATCAGGGGAGAGCCCATCCAGTGATCCTTCGCCTCGTCACGGATGTGAGAGGTCAACTGGACGGCCCCCCAGCGCGGCTCCTATAAGAAGCACGGGATGTGACAGGCGTCACTGCCTTCGTAGGGCGGTAGACTAATGACGCCGTTCGCAAAGGAGAAACCAATGAAATACGATAATATTCTAGGGACAGTGGGAAACACGCCCGTCATTCGCATCAATCGCCTCGCGCCGGAGGGGATCAACCTCTATGTCAAATGCGAATATTTCAATCCGTTAAGTTCGGTGAAAGACCGTCTCGCGCTCGGCGTGATCGAGGCGGCTGAAAAATCGGGCGATCTGAAACCCGGTCAGACGGTCGTCGAGGCGACAAGCGGCAACACCGGCATCGGCCTCGCCATGGTCTGCGCCGCAAAAGGCTATCCGCTGGTCGTCACCATGGCGGAAAGCTTTTCCGTGGAGCGCCGCAAGCTGATGCGCTTTCTTGGCGCCAGGGTGATCCTTACGCCGGCGGCGCAAAAGGGCACGGGCATGGTCGAAAAAGCCAAGGAGCTCGCGCAAAAAAACGGCTGGTTCCTGACCCGTCAGTTCGAAAACGAAGCAAACCCAGACATGCATGAGCGCACCACCGGCCGCGAAATCGTCGATGCGTTCAAGGACGACAAGCTTGACTATTGGGTGACGGGTTTCGGCACCGGCGGCACGCTGACCGGCGTGTCTCGCGTTCTGAAAAAAGAGAGCCCGGGCACGAAAATCATCGTGTGCGAGCCGCCCGATGCGGCGATGCTGTCGAGCGGCGCGCCGCAGGAGCGCAATCCCGACGGCAGCCCGAAATCGTCGCACCCCGCCTGGACGCCGCATCCCATCCAGGGCTGGTCGCCTGATTTTATCCCGAAAATCACCTCGGAGGCGGTCGAGTCCGATGTGATCAGCCAGATCGTCAAAACGCCCGCCGCCGAGGGCATGAAATGGTCCAAGGCGCTTGCTCAGCGCGAAGGCATTTTCACCGGCATTTCCGGCGGGTCGACATTCTGCGGCGCCATGGAAGTCGCCAAAAACGCGCCCAAGGGCTCGACGATCCTTTGTATGCTTCCGGACACAGGCGAGCGCTATCTCTCGACGCCGCTTTTCGCGGATGTCGAGGCCGAGATGAGCGCAGAAGAAGTGGAAATCTCGCAATCGACGCCGGGTTATCAATTGGCGGGCTGATCGGCCTCGCGCGAAATTGATGACTTCCCCCGTGCGTTCGGGCCCCCAAGTCTCCTATAAGTCTTTCGCTTATACAGGGAAGTTCCGGGCTGGGGCGCACGGGAGATATTACGATGATGAAGAAAACAGCAATTGCAGCAGCGCTTATCGCTATGTCTGGCGCTGCTTGTGCAACAACGGACGGAAATAGCGAAGCATCCGAGGAAGTGGCGGCGCGACTCGCCGAATTTGAACCGACAGGCGAGACGACCGCCTGTGTGAATCTCACTCGCATCCGGTCTATCGATCCGCTGGATGACTACCGGTTTCTCGTCCGCACCGGCGTCAACGATTATTATCTGAATGAAGTGTCGGGACGCTGCAACGGCGCCGCGCGCGCTGGCAACCGTCTCCAATATACAACGTCGACGGGCCAGCTTTGCCGCAACGAAATCATCGAAGTGGTGGACAACCTGGCGGGATTTACCGTCGGGTCATGCGGTCTTGGCACGTTTCAGGAACTCGCAAAGAAACCTGAAGAGGCCGAGTAAGCGGCGCGATCCGCAAGGAGGACTTTATGCGCAATTTTATGAAACCGGCTTTTGCCGGCGCCGTCTGCTCGCTTCTCGCGACGGGCGCTTTCGCCTTTTCATCCCCGGAAGAAAAGGCGCAAGAGCTCCTGTCCAGATATGAGAAGACGGGCGAAAATGTGAACTGCCTGAGATTGAATTCGATACGCGATACCGATGCTCTCGATGATTACACGCTTCTTGTGGAAGTTTCCGGCGGCGATATTTACATCAATGAGCTTAACGGGCGTTGTTCCGGCCTCGGCCGCGAACAGCGTTATGCGCGCAGCTCTACGGAAGCGCGCATGTGCAAGGGCGACATTATTCGCGTTCTCGACAGTTTCGGAAATATGAGAGGCTCTTGCAGCCTTGGCGCATTTGAAAAACTTTCAGAGTTGTCTGAACAAGAAACGCAAAGCGAATAAAGTATTTCTGGCAGAATATAACGCCCCGCGCGGTGACGTGCGGGGCGTTTTTGTTTGTATACGGAACGATTTGGCCGGTTAACAAAGCGTTTTCAAAGAGTAAAGAAACCCATAATTCGTCATTAACGGGATTTTAGGCTCACAGCCGTCAACCTTGCCATGGTTAATCCGTTCGCGGGGTGCGGGCGGGGGCAAATGCAAGGGGCCACAAAAATGACAATTGCAATGGGTTTGGAAGCGCTCGATGCGGCCGAGCCGGTATTGAGCGACACAGAGATGTACCGCTTGGGACTGGAAGCTTCGACAGGCGGAGAAGACGGGATCTTCGATCTCATCACGGCGCATAAATGGTTTAACCTTGCAGCGATGCAGGGCAATCTCGAAGCGCGCACCTATCGCGCCGAGTTGGCCAAGGAAATGACCGCGGAAGAGATTGCAGAGGCGCAGAGGCTCGCTCGCGAATATCTCGCCACGCGCCGCGCCAGAGCCAACTAGAAATAGACGGCGCCGGATTGCCGGGCGAGGGCGGCGTACCGGATTTCGGATGCCTAAATGTCGCCCGGATGAAATCCGCTGTTCGATCCTGCGCCGAGCTCTTGCGACGCGATCCTGCGGAAAGTCTGCTTTTGCGCTTCATCGAGATTGGCGAAACGCGGACGTTTGGCGCCGCGAAGCGCGGCCCTTTCCTGATCGCTCATGCGCCGCCAGGCCGCCCTGCGTTTCTCACGAAACTGCGCCCGGCCGGCCTCATCCAGCGAAAGATAGCGTTCGGCCGTTGCGGCCTCGATCTGGCGGGACTGGGCGAGGCGAAGGTCCGATTCAAAAAAATCCGCAGCGACAAGCTCCACGAACGCGTCTTTTTCGCCTGTGCTTGCGGTGAGAAGTTGCGGGCGAACCTCTGGCTCCATGGCGCGCGCGTCTTGCGCGGCTCCGCGGCCCCCGCCGCACAGCGTAAAGACAAGCATCGCTGAAAACAGAAACGTTCTGCGCAAAGGTCGATCCCCCACCGCTGACCAGAGTAGCATAAGCGCCTGACCTTGCCAGCCGCTGAAAGGGAAACGCGCAAATTGTCGGAATCGCCGAATTTGGGGAAAAAAACGGGCCAGACGGCTCGAACGGCCTTGCCAAGCGGCCGGTCCTGGCTTAGACGACCGGGCTTCCTATTCCAGCGCTGAACGCTTGTGGGGCCTGAGGCCCTCGGTTGTCCGGCGCGCCAGAAATACGCGATTTAGAGGTTTCCATGGCCGTCCCGAAGAGAAAAGTCACGCCCGCCAAACGGGGCATGCGCCGCAGCCACGACAAGCTCGGGCAGGCGAGCTATATCGAAGACAAGGATTCCGGCGAGTTGCGCCGTCCGCATCATATCGATCTGAAGACTGGCAAGTATCGCGGCCGTCAGGTTCTCGAGCCTCAAGAGGATTAATCGGGAACCCAAAAGGCATTCCGCAGCGCCGCCCCATGGGCGGCGTTTTGCATTTTCGGGCCGGGCCTTTATGGTTTCCGGCGGGTGTGGGGCCCAATCCAGATATTCTGGGAGGGACTTCAAGGAATGGATTTCATCAAGACGGCGCTGGCGGCGGCCGTGCTTTTTGCGCTCGCCGGCTGTGCGACTTATCCCTATCAGTCAGCCTTTGACGCCTGTGACGCCGAAGCCGGGGCCTGTTACCGCTATTGTGAGGAAGCGGGCCTTGGGGTCGGGGAATACGCGTCCTGTCACGCCGATTGCGAAACCGGCGCGAACCGCTGTTTCGCCAACGCCTATGACCGCTATTCCTATGGCGCCGCCAGCGGCGCCTATTATTCGCCGTCTTGGCCGTGGTACGGGCGCTACGGCGCCTGGGGGCCGTCGAGAGGCTATTATTTCGACTTTTCTTATTGGGGCGGCTCCGGCCGCTACTACGATCCTTATTACGATAACCGCCATCGTCATGGGCGCCGTCCGCGCCATGGCGACCGGAATCGGGACGGTTACAGGGATCGGGATCGCAATCGCGATCGTGACCGCGGCCGCCGCGACCGGCCGCGGGGCGGTGTTGTCGATCCGCCGCCAGGGTCGCCGGCCGCCGACAATCCGCGTCGCCCGCGCCCGGCGCCGGGCGGGCAGCCGCGCGGCCGGACCCCGACCACGCCGCCGCCTCAATCTTCGCCCCCATCCTCGTCGCCGCCAACGGCGGCGCCCCGGCAGCAACCACGGTCGACGCCGCGTAATCAGCGCCAGCAACGCAATGAACGCCGCCGGAAGCCTGAAGATTTTTGATCGCATTCGGCGGGGCCGTTGCGCTTGCGCCGTCACAAGCTATAGAGGCTCCGGAAGACAACCGGAGCCTTTTTCATGACCGCCATCGCCGACATTTTCGCCCGTGAAATCCTGGACAGCCGGGGCAACCCGACGGTTGAAGTCGATGTCACGCTCGAAGACGGCTCCATGGGCCGCGCCGCGGTTCCCTCAGGCGCCTCCACCGGCGCGCATGAAGCCCATGAACTTCGCGACGGCGGCCAGCGCTATGGCGGCAAGGGAGTCCTGAAAGCGGTCGAGGCGGTCAATGGCGAAATCTTCGATGCGCTGTCGGGCTTCGACGCTGAAGAGCAGACACTGATCGATGAAACCATGATCGCGCTGGACGGGACGGACAACAAATCGCGTCTCGGCGCTAACGCCATTCTCGGCGTGTCGCTTGCGGTCGCCAAAGCTGCAGCGGACGCGTCTGCGATGCCGCTTTACCGCTATGTGGGCGGCGTTTCGGCGCGCGTCCTGCCCGCGCCGATGATGAACATCATCAATGGCGGCGAGCACGCCGACAATCCCATCGATATTCAGGAATTCATGATCATGCCGCTTGGCGCCGACAGTTTCTCGGACGCGCTGCGCATGGGCGCAGAAGTCTTTCATGCGCTGAAAAAGGGCCTGAAGGACGCCGGGCATAACACCAATGTGGGCGATGAGGGCGGGTTCGCTCCGAACTTGAAATCCACCGATGATGCGCTCGGTTTCATCATGAAAGCGATCGAGAAAGCGGGCTACCGCCCGGCCGAAGATGTTTTCATCGCGCTCGATGCGGCGTCGACGGAATTTTACAAGAACGGAAAATATGAGCTAGCGGGCGAGGGCAAGTCGCTCGACGGCGAGGGGATGGCCGCCTATCTCGCCGATCTCGTTTCGCGCTATCCGATTGTCTCCATCGAGGACGGCATGGCGGAAGACGACTGGGCGGGCTGGAAGGCGCTCACCGACATGATCGGCGACAAGTGTCAGCTCGTTGGCGACGACCTCTTCGTCACAAATGAAAAGCGTCTTCGCCAGGGTATCGAACAAGGCTGCGCCAATTCGATTCTGGTCAAGGTCAATCAGATCGGCACGCTCACCGAAACACTCGCTGCGGTGGATACGGCGCATCGCGCACGCTACACCGCCGTGATGTCCCACCGCTCCGGTGAAACGGAGGACGCCACCATCGCCGATCTCGCCGTTGCGACCAATTGCGGTCAGATCAAAACCGGTTCGCTCGCGCGCTCGGACCGGCTTGCAAAATACAATCAGCTTTTGCGTATCGAACAGGAGCTTGACGATACGGCGCGCTATGCCGGCGCCGCCATGTTTGGGCGCTGAGCCTTGAGTGGGCCCATCATCCGCCCGGCGACGAATGCGGACAGAGAAAAGGTCCGGGCGCTCATCTTTGCGGTGCTCGACGAATACGGGCTCGATCCTGCGCCGAAAACCACGGACAAGGACCTCGACGATCTTGAGGGGTTTTACGCTGGCGGCGCCTTCGTTGTTCTGGAAACGAGCGAAGGCGACATCATCGGGACGGTTGGCCTGCTTCCATTAGGCGATGGCGTCGTCGAGCTGCGCAAGATGTATCTGAAACCGGCGGCGCGCGGGCGGGGGCACGGCAAGCGACTGCTCAATCATGCGATCAAGCGTGCGAAAGAACTCGGCTTTCGCCGCATAGAGCTGCAAACCGCGCGAGTGCTGGAAGAAGCGTTAGGCCTTTATGCAAAGTACGGTTTCGTACATTCGCCGGAAGCCGCGTTGGAGCGGCGGTGCGATCAGGCGCTGGCGCTGGATCTGTAGAGCGTCTTCGATTGACGGTCTGCGGTTCTAGGAACTTCGTATAGATTTCAGCCTTCGCGGCGTCAGCAAAAATTCAACTATGAAGTGTGCAGTGGGAAAACTTTTCAATCACTCGCTATCGAAGCAATACATTGCCAGCAATTCTTCGCGTGTCGCTGTTTTCGGAGTCGTCGCCTCCGGCATATGCACGACTTGTTCATAAACGCCGGGACGAACTTCGCGCCAGTATGGCAAATCGATCGCGCTAAGTTGTTGCAGATGCGCAAGATATTCATCCAGCGTCGCGAAGACCTTGCCATGTGCGTAAGGCAGGCCGGCAACGCCTTCCGGGGTTTTCGAACATTTCTTTTGTGACATAGTAACGGGATCTTTCGGCGGTTCAGCAATCTCGGATGCTGACTCTGAAACAGATGAATCAGAATCATGTTGAGCGCTGGCTTCGCTCTGCACAATTTGCTGTTGGCAAGATGTCGTAAAAATACTCATCAAAATAGATGAAACGAACAGAGACAGTACTTTTTTCATGAGAACATCCACTGTCTAGATTGCTTTATGAGTTCACGGAAATATGATCCTCTGTGAATATGACGCGAATCTGAACTTGTAAACCTCGACATTCTAACAACTACAAAGGGGACTGATATGGCTTACGATTTCTCGGACAGCTCGGGAGAGGCCGAAGACTCTGGTCGGCTATCGACCTTTGGCTCGAACAACATTTATTTAAGCGGCTACGGTTTAATGAGTTACACGAGGAGCAATTTTGCCGAATCTCTGGGCAAGCCGGATTTTGGTGGAATCCATGTACTCGGATGCGCCTGCGGCTCCTGCGCACTAAAGATTGACTCTGATATTGCATCACCTTCATCGTCAGGTGAGAATGTTATAACACCGGAAATCGCGGCGGCGATTCCGTCGGAAATAGCCCTTGACGGCTCGATTGATGCGCCGGGCGAGCTCGATATCTATCAAGTCGATCTCACCGCCGGCGAACTCTATATGTTCTCCGTCTATGGCTCCGGCGCGGACCCGCTTCAGGACACGTTCCTTTATCTTCTCGACAAAGATTTTAACGTCATCGATTTCGACGATGACGGCGGCGCCGGGACCATGTCTCTGCTGACATATGCGGCGACGACGACAGACACCTACTATGTCGCCATTGAAGGCTATCCAGGCGCGGGCCTGACGGGCGAGTACACTTTCGACGCCATCGTCAGCCCAGGTGTTGATGTGGTGCCCGATACGTTTGGCGGCGCCGCGCCGATAACGCTCGGCACAACCCAATACGGCTTTATCGAGGCGGGTCCCGGCGTTGTTTATGGCCCGGGTTTCACGGAAGTCGACACCTATTCCTTCACTGCGACGGCGGGCCAGGTTTATTCCTTCGAAGTTGCGGGCGGCGCAGATTATGCGTCCGACTATTTAAATCTTCCCGATGGCGAGCTCGATACGGTAGTCGTAATTTACAATTCCGACGGCGAGGTCGTGGCGTCAAGCGACGACATCAGCTTCCCCTCGGACATCAGCTCGCGAGTGGACTTCTTCGCGACGGAAGACGGCACATACTACATGGACGTCTTCTCTTACCAGCCATGGTCAGGCGGTTATTCCATCACATCGCAGGTTTTCAATCCTGACGATTTCGATCCGCTTGAGGCGCTGTACTGGGATAGCGCGGCGAATGTGCCGTTCGATGAAACCAACACCGCTTATGTATATTTTGGAGAGGCCGGCGACACCTTCGGCGAGCCGGGCGTGTCGCTTGGCTGGAACGAATATGAAAAAGAGCAGGTGATGCTCGCCCTTGAGGAATATGAGAAAATCCTCGGGGTCAATTACGAGATCACTGAAGACGTTAATGAGGCGACGTTCCGTCTGTTCACGACGGAATCCGATCAGTTCGGCGCCTATTTTTACCCGCAGGATCCGGCTTACGGCACCCAGCAAGGGATCGGCGCGTTTAACGTGTTGAGCGGCGCATGGACGTTTGACGAGCAGCAGAGCCTCGAGAAAGGCGGTTTTGCGTTCGCCGTGGTTCTCCATGAGTTCGGTCACGCGCATGGGCTTGCACACCCCCATGACACCGGCGGCGGCTCTGAGATCATGCTCGGGGTCAGTTCTTCGACCGGCTCCTTCGGCATCTATGACCTGAACCAGGGCGTTTACACGGTCATGTCCTACAATGATGCGTGGCAAACTCATCCGGACGGTGAAACGCCGTTTACCGCTGACAATATCGACAGCGGCTGGTCGGGAACCCTCGGCGCATTCGACATCGCAGCGCTGCAGGAGCGGTACGGTGTCATCAACGAATATGCGACCGGAAACGACGTCTATTTGCTGAAAGATGCAAATGATCCGGGCACCTATTACGAAACGATCTGGGACACGGGCGGGCGCGACGAAATCCGCTATGAAGGCGCCTCTGACGCCAGGATCGATCTTCAGGCGGCGACGCTTGACTATTCGCCGACCGGCGGCGGGGCCATTTCCTTCGTCAGCGGCATCTGGGGCGGCTACACCATCGCCAATGGCGTCGAAATCGAGAAGGCGACAGGCGGCTCAGGCAACGACGTCCTCCTGGGCAATGACGGCGTCAATTGGCTGCGCGGCAATGATGGCGACGACATCCTGATGGGGCGCGGCGGCGGCGACAAGCTGATCGGCGGCCTTGGTTTCGACACGGCTTCCTATATGGACTCCGAAGAGGGCGTTAAGATCCTTACGGGCATCTGGAATCCGTTTGGTTCAGGCGATGCCGACGGCGACGTCTTTGTCAGCATAGAAGCCATTCAGGGCAGCAATCACGACGATTTCTTGCGGGCCGGTTTCAAAATCGAGCAGGTCCATGGCATGGGCGGCGATGATACGCTGCGCGGCACCGGCGACGATGAAACGTTTTTTGGCGGCGACGACAATGACGATATCAGAGCCGGCTCTGGTGAAGATTATCTCGACGGCGAAGCCGGCGACGATACGCTGTTTGGCGGTAATAAAGACGACACCCTGCTCGGCGGCGAAGGCGATGATTATCTGAACGGCGGCGGCGCCAAGGACGTGATCAATGGCGGCGCCGGCAATGACAAGATGAGAGGCGGCTTTAGCAACGACACCTTTGTCTTTACTGAAACCGGCTATGTCGATGAAATTCTGGATTTCCAGAAATGGCGGGACAAGATCGATGTGAGCGGTCTGGATGCTGTCGATGGCGGAGATATGGACGCCTTTAACTGGATCGGCTCCGACGGCTTCAGCAACACGGCTGGCGAACTGCGCGCATTTACCGACGGTTTTGACAACTTCGTGCAGGGCGACACCGATGGCGACGGCGTCGCCGACTTCACCATCATGACCAATGTCCTTGTCAGCGAGCACGATTTTATCTTCGGATAAGCGCTGTCAACGACGTGGCGAACGAATAATCGGAAACGGGCCCCCAGGGGCCCGTTTTTGCGTGAAGCGGAAAAAACGAATCAGGTGATTCGGATTTTAACGAATCATTAACCAGAATTGATTCTTTTGAAACGCAACAAAAAAATAGAACTGGTCCCATGTTGCGTTTGCGCTTTCTTTTCGACGTCGCTTTCCCCGCTCTTGTGATGTGTCTGACCGGCATCCTGCTTTATAGCGCCGTCGTCAGCGACACCGGCTATCGCGCGCTCTCGTCCCTTCAAAAGGAGGCGGCCGAGAAGGAGGCTGAGCTGAATGAGCTCCATGCGCGGCGTCTGGAGCTGGAAAAACGGGCTGACCTCCTCAATTCCAGCTCCCTCGATCCCGACCTCCTCGATGAGCGAATTCGGGCCGTTCTCGGTTACTCCCGGGAGGGCGACGTGGTCATCTCGCGGCGCGAGCTGGACCGCTTGCTGGCGGAATAAGGGCCGTTTGAGCCCGCCATTTCCTTGATATTCGGGCCTTCTTTCGCGTCTTGCCTTGTCGCGTGCCGTGCCCCCGTTTAAGAGAGGGGCGATGTGATCCGGAGACCCCTTGATGGCTGCTGCTGACGCCAAATCGAACCTGACCGCCACTGACGAAGAACTCCTACAATATTACCGCGATATGCTGCTGATCCGCCGTTTTGAGGAGCGCGCCGGCCAGCTTTATGGCATGGGCCATATTGGCGGGTTCTGCCACCTCTATATCGGCCAGGAAGCCGTGGTGGTGGGCATGGAGGCCGTGAAGCAGGACGGCGACCAGACCATCACCGGCTATCGGGATCACGGGCATATGCTCGCCTGCGGCATGGACGCGAAAGGCGTCATGGCCGAACTCACCGGCCGCGAGGGCGGCTACTCCAAGGGCAAGGGCGGCTCCATGCACATGTTCTCCAAGGAAAAGGAGTTCTATGGCGGACACGGCATTGTCGGCGCCTCGGTGCCGCTCGGCGTCGGTCTTGGCTTCGCCAACCGTTATCGCGACGAGAACAAGGTGAGCCTGACCTATTTCGGCGACGGCGCCTCGAACCAGGGACAGGTTTTCGAAGCCATGAACATGGCGCAGCTCTGGAAGCTGCCGGTGATTTTCATCATCGAGAACAACCAATACGCCATGGGGACAAGCGTCAAACGCTCCCACTCCGATACGCATCTCTATCGCCGCGGCGCCGCCTTCGGCATTCCCGGCATGGAAGTGGACGGCATGGACGTGCTCGCCGTGCGCGAGGCGGGCCGCCAGGCGGTCGAACACGCCCGCAATGGCGAAGGTCCTTACGTCCTTGAGATGAAGACCTATCGCTATCGCGGCCATTCCATGTCCGACCCGGCGAAATACAGGACGCGCGAGGAAGTGGACGATGTGCGCGAGCACAACGATCCGATCAAACGCTGTGAAAAGCGACTTTCGGATAATGGTTTCAAGGACGAAGAAAAGCTCAAAGAGATCGACAAGGAGATCAAGGCGATCGTCAAGGAGGCAGCAGACTTCGCGCTGGAAAGCCCGGAGCCTGAGCCGAAAGAGCTTTACACGGACATTCTCGCCTCGGCGCAGTAAATTCCCTTGGCCGCGGAGGGGAGTGCAGGCGTCACTGGCTGGAAAAACGCGCAAGCTTAAGGAAATCGAACTTCGGCAAGGTCTCGCCGTTGAGCGCAAGATCGGCGAGCGCCTCGCCGATCACCGGCGCGAATTTAAAGCCATGTCCGGAAAAACCCATGGCGAGGGTGATGCGCGCATCGTCGGGGTGGACGTCGACAATGAAATGCCCGTCCGGCGACATGGCGTAAAGACAGCTTTGTTCTTTCGCAATGGCGGACGAAAGATCGGGAAGGCGGCGTTTCAGATACGCCTCCATGTCACGTCGCGCTTCTGCGGCGGCGTCGGGCGCATCGTCATGCGGGCTGGAAACTGGCGCGCCGCCCGTATGTTCCCCGACTTTCACGCCGTCGCCATCAATGGCCGGCAACCCGTAGCGAAAACGTCCGTCCGCCTCTTCAATGCCAAACGGCAGAAAGCCGCTGTGGAAGGTCAGTCTTTCGTCTCCCGGCGATGTCCAGAACAGCGTTTTGCGCAGCGGCCTGATATATCGGCGGCAGAGATCGTCCAGTTCGCCTGCGAAGGCGCCCGGCGTCGCCACCAATCTGTCGACTTTTTGTTTCTCGCCGGCGGCTGTAATTTCTATGTCTGCACCGCCCATGGTCCAGCCGGAGACCGAAGTGTTGCAAAGCAGCCTGGCGCCGTGGGCTTTTGCGCCGGAAAGAAAGGCGTCGCGGGCGCGGTCGGCATAGATGAAACCGGCGGCAGGTTCGATCAGGACGTCCATGTTCGCATCGAAGTTGAACCAGAAAAGTCTTTTTTCCGCCTCGCTGCGTGAAATATTGTGCAACGAAAGGCCATGTTCCTTCGCCGCGCGCCGGGTCCCTGCAATGACGCTTGCGTCGGGCGGTCCCGCCAGCAGGAGGCCGCACATCTCGAACAGTTTTTCTCCGGAAGCCTTTTCAAGATCCCGCCAGCCCATGGCGGCCCGTTTCAAGAGCGGGACGTAATCGGGATGTTCGAAATAGGCCTTTCGAAATAGGCGCGTCGCCCCGTGCGATGAGCCGCGCTCATGCGTCTTTGCATATTGCTCAAAGAGGGTGACGTCGGCGCCGCGTTTCGCCAGCGAGTAAGCAGCAGCCGCGCCCATGATCCCTGCGCCGATAATGGCGACCCTGACGCTCATGAAAGCGCTTTCACCATGGTGAGTTGCGTGTGGTCGCCTGCGTTCCAGTGCTCAAGCGGCGTTTCGCTGACGACCTTGAAGCCCAGCTTTTCATAAATCGCCATGGAGGCGGGCAGGCCGGTGGTCGTTTCCAGAAAGACCTGGCGCCAGCCTTGTTCATACGCATAGTCCATGGCGCGGCCCACAAGGTCGCGGCCGAGCCCTGTCCCGCGCGCTTGGGGCGCGACAAGCACCCAGCGCAATTGTCCGCGGCCCCCGCGGTCCACCATCGCCGTGCAGCCCACCAGTCTGCCGCCTTTTTCAGCGAGCCAGATGCGTCCGGCGCCGCGATTTTCCAGCATGAAGTCCGACAAGGTGCGGCATACATAAGCTTCGAAGGTGAGATCGCCGGGAAAGCCTGGTTCGGTGGCGTAAACTTCGCCATGCAAGGCTGCGATCCGGCCAAGATCGCCGGGGCGCAAGTCCCATCGTATATGTGTCGTGTCTGTCATGTTGCGGCATTGCAGCTTTGATCCGGGCGCAAATCCTGTCACATCTCGCCCATGCAGGATAGGCGCAGCGTGAACCAAAGCGAAAGAACAGGAAATCCGGAAAGATTGCTGCTGCATGTCTTTCCGAGTTTTTCCTATGGCGGGCAACAGTCGCGGCTCGCCATGCTCGTGCGTGCGCTTGGAAAGGAGTTTCGCCACCACATTGTTGCACTCGATGGCGATCTCACCGCACGCAGCCTCTTTGACAGCGTATCCAAGATCGATTTCACGCCATTCAAGATGAAGAAATCAAAGGGATTCAGCCTTTCCAATATCCGGTGCCTGCGAAAGCTCATGGCAGATACAAAGCCGGATCTTCTGTGTACCTATAATTGGGGAGCGATCGAGGCGGCGATTGCAAATCGCCTCGGCGGCAAGGTTCCGCATATTCATTTCGAGGACGGGTTCGGGCCTGATGAAAGCCTTGATCGACAGTCTTCGAGGCGCGTGCTGGCCAGACGCATCATTCTTGCGCGCAGCGAGGTGGTCGTGCCGTCGCACGGGCTTGAGCAACTGGCGCGTTCGCGCTGGAAGCTGAAGAAAGTGCAGCGCATCGAAAACGGCGTGGATGTGGAGCAGATGAAAAGCGGCCGGCGCCGCCACAATTCCGGGCTGGTGGTCGGCTCGCTCGGCGCCTTGCGGCCGGAAAAAAATTACGCCCGGTTGATCGCGGCTTTCAAAGCGGCGGACCGGGAGAAAAGGGCGCGGCTGGAAATCGTCGGCGGCGGGCCGGAGCGCGGCCGCCTGGTTGCGCTCGCAGCGGATGATGAGCGCATATGCTTGCCAGGGGCCACCGCTGCGCCGGCGGACGCTTATGCGCGGTTCGACATTTTCGCCCTGTCCTCCGATACGGAACAGGCGCCAATCAGTCTTATGGAGGCGATGGCGGCGGGTCTTCCGGTCATCGCCACGAATGTGGGCGACATCGAATCCATGGTCTCACCGGAAAACCGGGCCTATATTACGCCCCTTAAGAATGACGAAGCCTATGCCGATGCGCTCGTCCGACTTATGCAAAATCCCACGGCGCGGGCGGATATCGGCGCGGCAAACAAACGCAGGGCGAAATCGTTCTTTTCGCTGGCGCGTATGGCCGCAGCACACCGAACGCTGTATTTAGCAGTTATGGAGCGCCATGGCTGACATAAATATCGCCCCCCTCAATGATCGCGCCGCCTTTCTGGAAGAGTGGGAGGCTCTCTATGCATATGCCGCTGATCCCAGTTTTTTTCATACGCCGGCATGGATAAAGTCCTGGCTTGACGGCGCGCCTTATGGCGCGAAGCTCAAACGCATAAGCGTCCGAAAAGAAGGCGCCCCCATCTTGATGGGCGCCTTTTCTTCGGCGTCGCGCAAACCGCCCATGTTCGGATTGCAGGAACACTGGTTCCATGAATTCGGCGATGCAGAACGCGACGCCATTTATGCTGAGTATGTGGATTTCCTGGCCGCTCCTGAAGCCACACATGAAATCCGCAGAGACGCCGTTTGCGCCATGATCGAGGCGATGGGCGCCGCGGACGGTTTCGTTTTCCGTAACCTGACCGATGAAATGATGTCTGCAGTTTTTTCCGCCGCTGCGATCTGTGAGTTATCCGGGCGCGTTCTCAATGAGCAACCGGTTTACGGGTGTATGCTGTCCAGTGGAAATTTCATGGAAACGCTCAGCTCTTCCCTGAAATCGAAGATCACCCGTGCAATGCGCTTATATGAAGAGCGGGGAGAGCTGACAGCGCGGCTCGCGAAGACCGACGATGAAAAAGCCGCCGCCTGGGAGCGTTTAAAGACGCTGCACAAAGCGGGATGGGAGGCGCGCGGTCGCCCGAGCGTGTTTGACAATCCTCATCTCACCGCGTTTCACGAGCGGCTTCAAAAGACCGCTCCGGCCGCGTGCCATTTGTTCGAAGTGAAAGCGGGGGACGAGGTCATCGCCGTTCTCTATAATTTCGTTCATGGGACGCAGGTGATGAATTACCAGAGCGGGTTCAAGTTTGAAGACGACAACCGGCTAACGCCCGGCTTTGTCGCTCATGCCCTTGCAGCGCAGCATTACCAGGAGAGCGGCTTCGAGATTTACGATCTTCTGGCTGGTGAGGCGGAGTATAAATCGCGCCTCGGCGAGCCCCATGCGATTTTCACGTCGCTTGTGCTCGAGCGTCCGACCTGGCGTAATCGGCTGCGCGGACTGTTCAGGCGTTAGGGGCGCGAAAGGCGCAGGAAGGCGTCGAACATGACGACGCTCCATAATTCCTGTGCGCAGTCAACGCGGCCTGATTGATGATCGCTTATCATGGCGTCGACAGCCCGTTCTTTGAAAACGCCGCAGTCTCGCCAGTGTTGCGAGGCGTTAAGGCGGAGAGCCGGGTTATCCTTGTCCCGACGCATCCATTCGCGGATGGGCGGCGCAAAGCCCTGTTTCTTTCGCGCGACATAGTCTGCGCCGAGCCGTGAGACGAACGCATCTTTCAGAATGCGTTTTCCATGCCCGTGGCTTAACTTGTATTCCGACGGAAGGGCTCCGGCCCATTCGACGAGCTTGTGATCGATCAAAGGGGGACGGGCCTCCAGCCCATGCGCCATGGATGTGCGGTCGACTTTTGTCAGCATGCGCCCGGGCAGCCATGTCATAAGGTCTGCATATTGCGCCCGGGACAAGGGATCATCCGTGTCTGAGGCGTTCATGGCGTCATCGATCAGCGACGCGGAATTGTAACCGTTGAGCGCGCGCTTGAAGTCGGTGTCCATGATGGCGTCGATGCGCGACGGCAGGTTGATGGCGACGGCGGCGGCGTATCCTTGCGCCGATGACTGCGCCAGCGCCTGAAAAGTCGTCTTCGCACGCAAAGCCCGCGGCGCCCAGTCGAGTTTGGGATAGATCGCGCCGAGCGGGCTGAAGAGGGCCGCACGCAACGGCGCCGGCGCCAGCCTGCGGATTTTTTCCTCGCCCAGAAAAAACGGATAGCGGCGATAACCGGCGAACACTTCGTCGCCCCCGTCGCCGGTCAGCGCCACGGTGACATGACGGCGCGCGATTTGCGCGACCTGAAACGATGGAAGGGCGGAGGCGTCGGCGAAAGGCTCGCCCATGGCGCATGCGACGCGGTCGATCAGCGCCGTTGAGTCCGCCTTCGCGTCGTCTTCATAGTGAATTGCACTGAATTTTGCAGCGATCTCCCGCGCGGCGGCGCGCTCGTCATTCGCCGCGCCGTCAAATCCGATGGTGCAGGCGGAAACGGCGCCGCCGGCTTCCGTCATCGAGGAAACGATGCTGGCGGAATCGACGCCGCCCGACAGGAACGCGCCCAAGGGAACATCAGAAATCATCTGCGCCTTGACGGCGCCATCGACTTTCTCGCGAAGAATGTGGGCGGCCTCCTCATAGGGCAAGGCGCCGCCATTGGCGAAGACCGGCCGCCAGTAGCGTTCGATGCGAGGGCTTTTGCCGGGTTCAAACATCACCCAATGCGCCGGGGGCAATTTCGCGACGCCGCGATAGATCGCCTTCGGGTCGGGCACATAGCCGTAGTAAAAATAGTCGGCGACTGCGCGCGGATCGAGGCTGAGATCGATAAGGCCGGAAGCGGCGATGGCGCCGATTTCCGAGGCAAAGAGGAGGAAGCCGTCATTGGTTTCCGCGTAATAAAGCGGGCGCTCCCCGAGGCGGTCGCGGGCGAGGGTCAGGCGTCGGCGCGCAGGGTCATAGAAGCCGAATGCAAACATGCCGCGAAGATCTTGCAGGTACTCAACGCCCTTGAGTGAGAATCCTTCCGCCAGCACCTCCGTATCAGAGCGCGTTTTCAGTTGTAGCCTGTCATTCAAACTGGCGGCGAGCTTTTCGTAATTATAGATTTCGCCATTATAGGTGAGAACTCCGCCCCCTTGCGCATGAAAGGGCTGGGCGCCGCCCTGTCTGTCGATGATGGCGAGACGGCGGTGTCCGAAACCGATGCCCGGCGCGAAATAAAAACCTTCGCCATCGGGACCGCGATGGGCGAGGGCGTCGGTCATGCGCTGCAGCGCCGCACGGTCGACATCGCGGACGCCGTTCAGATCAAAAATGCCTGCAATGCCGCACATGGATCAGGAAACGCGCCTCATGCGGTTGCGCCACATATCGAAGCGCTCAATGTCGCTCGTAAAGGCGCGAATGCGCGCAAGGGCCTCGGCGGGATCGTCTGCATAGTCGGCGGCGATCATGACGATCCCCCCTGGCGGGTTCGAGCCGTTGAGTTTGTCTTTCATCTGCGCCCATTTGAAAGCGGTTTTATTCGTATAGATATCATCGCCGCGCCAATAGGCCGTGGCCACGAGAAGGCGCCGGCGGTCGGGCCCGGCTAGGATATCCAACGCAATCTCATTCGACTCGCCAAAGAGATATACCACATCCTTGCGTCCGGCGATCTTGCGCCAGGTCTCGCCATCGGCGGGGGCATTCAGCGCATTTACGATTTCTTTGTCGGGGCGGTCGTGGGAAAAGAAGCCCAGATAGAGATAGACGCGCTCGCCGGCCCTGTCATAAGTCGCCGCTTCGACATGGTCCGCATTTATCGACGGCGCCCAGTTTCGCGGCGGTTCCAGCAGGCGCCAGCCGGGCGCATTCAATAAAGCGGGTCTTTCCAAAGACGCTGTATTGGCGACGTCGATAACAAAAGTTGCGTAGGCGGACGCGGCCATAACGGGAAGGAAGGCCGCTGCGGCGACGGAGAATCGCCAGGCGCGACGCGCGCGCACCGGCGCATGTTCCGGGCCAACGCCGTTGGGCGCTTTCATCTTCGCGCCGATCCAGAACAGGACGAGGAAAACGAGCGCATAAAAAACAAATCCCAAAACCAGATGATCCGGTCCGACAGCGAAGCGCATGTCGCTCAGCGTCGCCGCCAGAATGAGCAAGAAGGCGCGCAGGAAATTGGCGACGAGCGCCACGGCGGCGGCGATGGCGATAAAGGAGATGCGGGTCTTGAAACCATGAAGGGTCTGACTGGCGTAGACCCAGGCGATCATCAGCGCGGCCAGAAGGAAGTTAAGCCCGGCGCAGGCCTCGGCGATTTCAAACAGGCCCGCTTGCGTGCGGATAAAGGTTCCGTCGATGGCGGCGTTTGTCCCGACGAGGGTCAGCATGGCGGCGACCGCTTTTGCCGTGAATGTCTGGAGCGCGGGGACCAAGACTTCGCCGAAAGGAACCATGAAGTAAAGAAAGAGCAGCGGCAGCGCCCAGAGTTTTGCGGCGCTGGCGCCGAACATCACCCATGCGCCGGCGATCAGCAGGGTGACGAAAGCGAATTGCTCAACAAGGGCCACGCCCGCCGCTGCGCCCGCAAGCCACAAAAAGGCGCCGGCGATGACCGCGACGAGCCCGAGAGGACCGGTCGCAGGATCGATGCGCGGGCGCGACAAAATCATGATGAAGGCGAGAGGCGCGACGGCGACGCCGTGATGATAGCTGGACGATGACAGCCAGGTTTGCGCCATGGCGAGCGCCGTCGAATGAAATGCGAACACGCAGACCGCCAGATACACGCCATACACCGCGACAGGAAGACTCCAGTCGCTGCGGCGTTCTGAGCTTAAATCGGCGGCGAGCATGGCCATGGGGACCCCCGCTTGCGAAGCTCGAAGGCTAGGCGGGCGGTGTTTCGGGTTTGTTAAGGCTACCCGAATTCCAGCCAATATTAACGATTTTTACGCCCCTCGATGAGCGCGTCCACCACCCCCGGGTCCGCTAAAGTCGAGGTGTCGCCGAGCGCGCCGAACTCGTTTTCCGCGATTTTCCTCAAGATCCGGCGCATGATCTTGCCCGACCGTGTCTTCGGCAGGGCCGGCGTGAAGTGGATATGGTCCGGCTTGGCGATGGGGCCGATTTCCTGTCTCACGGTTTCGATAATTTCCTTTTCGAGCGCTTCTGACGGCTCGTCGGTCGCATGAAGCGTTACATAGGCGTAAATACCCTGGCCTTTGACGTCATGGGGGAAGCCGACGACGGCGGACTCGCAGACTTGCGGATGCTCATCGATAGCTGCTTCTACTTCGGCTGTGCCGAGCCGGTGGCCGGAAACGTTAATGACGTCGTCGACCCGGCCCGTGATCCAGTAATAGCCGTCGGCATCTCGCTTTGCGCCGTCGCCGGTGAAATACGTACCGGGATAAGTCTTGAAATAGGTGTCGATGAAACGCTGGTGATCGCCATAGACCGTGCGCATCTGGCCCGGCCAGGAATCGGTGATGACAAGATTGCCCTCGCACGCGCCGTCGAGGACTTTCCCTTCCGCATCGACGATGGCGGGAACGACGCCGGGCAGGGGCTTCGTCGCCGAGCCGGGTTTTAAGTCCGTGGCGCCGGGCAGCGGCGAGATCAGTATGCCGCCCGTCTCCGTCTGCCACCAGGTGTCGACGATCGGATGTTTTCCGTCGCCCACTACATTGTAATACCAAAGCCATGCTTCTGGGTTGATCGGCTCGCCCACGGAGCCAAGCAGGCGCAGGGACGACCGGTCGGTCTTTTTGACCCAGTCATCGCCCTCGCGCATCAGCGCGCGGATCGCCGTCGGCGCCGTGTAGAAAATATTGACCTTGTGTTTTTCGATCACCTGCCAGAACCGCGAGGCGTCTGGATAGGTGGGCACGCCCTCGAAGATCAGAGTCGTTGCGCCATTGGCGAGCGGGCCATAGACGATATAGCTGTGACCCGTCACCCAGCCCACATCGGCCGTACACCAATAGATATCGCCCCGGCGGTAATCGAAGACCATCTCATGGGTATAAGACACATAGGTCATATACCCGCCGGTCGTGTGCAGGACGCCTTTCGGTTTTCCCGTGGAGCCCGACGTATACAGAATAAATAGCGTGTCCTCGGCGTTCATGGCTTCCGCCGGACAGTCCGGCGCCACGTCATTGCGGGCTTCGCTGTAGTAATAAAGGTCGCGGCCCGCTTTCATGGCGATGTCGCCGTTCGTGCGCTCCACCACGAGCACCAGCCTTACATCCGGCGTTTTTTCGAGCGCCTTGTCCACATTGGCTTTCAGAGGCACGGCCTTACCGCCCCGCAGGCCTTCATCGGCGGTGATGACGGCGGTTGCGCCGCAATCCTCGATGCGGCTCGCCAGCGCTTCGGGAGAAAAGCCGCCGAAGACGACGGAATGGGCCGCGCCGATGCGCGCGCAGGCGAGCATGGCGAAAGCGGCTTCGGGGATCATTGGCATGTAAATCACTACCCGGTCCCCGCGCTTCACGCCGCGCGCCTTCAGCACATTCGCCATGCGGCAAGTCTCTTCGAAGGCTTCCTTGTAGGTGATATTCTTCGATATTCCGGGGTCGTCGCTTTCCCAGATAATGGCGACGTCATCAGCGCGCTCGGGCAAATGCCGGTCGAGGCAATTGACGCAAGCGTTTAGCTCGCCGTCATAGAACCAGCGGATATGCAGATCATTCGCGTCATAGGAAACGTCTTTCACCTTGGTGAAAGATTTGGACCAGTCGAGGCGTTTTGCGACATCGGCCCAGAAGGCTTCGGGATCTTCCTTCGCCTGCGTGCGCATTGCGTTCGCCTTCTTGGCGTTCACCAGCGTGTCTTTTGCCGCTGCGTCGCTGACCCTGATGATCGTTTCCTCTGACATGAATTTCTCCTGAACTGGCAGTGCGGATGCTAGTTGATGAACACTGTTTGCGCAAACCGTGCGCTTTCCGAACACGGTTGGTCTGACATGTGTAAAACTGTCGCCGCTGACAGGGCGACTTTTATATTTCCGTCACCGCTTCGTCACGACTGCGTTACAAAACCCCGGCACTGCCCCGCCGGTCAGTTTTGGCGTTAATTTGGTGGGGCACATCATGAACCGTTCTCTCCTGTCCGCTTCGGCGGCTTCCGTAATCGCTGTGGCTATCGCGCCGCTTCCGGCCCTTGCCGGCGTCATCGAGGGGCGCGTCAGCGACCAGTCCGGCGCCGTCTCCCTTGAAGGCGCTGTGGTGCGCATCGAAGAAACCGGCGAGTCCTCGTCCACGAACCGGGCCGGCGAGTACCGCTTCGCCAATGTCCCGGCCGGCCGCTACACGCTTGTCGTCACCTATGTGGGCGCCGATGCGGAAAGCGTGAGCGTTTCCGTGCCGAGCCAGGACGCGGTGGTGCGCCAGAACATTACGCTTGGCGAAGATGTGGCTGTTGTCGACAACGTTCTCGTCGTGGGCCAGCGCGGCGCGTTGAACTCCGCGCTCAGCCAGCAAAAAGCGTCCGACAAGGTGATCACGGTTCTTTCCGCCGACGCGATCGGCCAGCTCCCGGATGAAAACGTCGCAGAGGCCGCCCGCCGCGCCGCTGGCGTCAACATCCAGAACGATCAGGGGGAGGGGCGTTACGTTTCGATCCGTGGCGCCAATCCGAATTTTGTGACGACCACGGTCAACGGCGTGCGCCTGCCGTCGCCGGACTCCGACCAGCGCCAGGTGCCGCTCGATGTGATCGACTCCGATATCCTTTCCAGCATCACCATCACCAAGTCGCTGACGCCGGATGTGGATGGCGACTCCATTGGCGGCAATGTCGAGATCACGACTCTATCGGGTCTCGACCAGCAAGACATCTTCTTCAAACTGAAGGCCGCCGGCATCTACACCAACCAGGTGGATGAGTTCGGCCAGCGTTATTCCGGCGCCTTCGCGAACAACTTCCTCGACGGCCGCCTTGGCGTCGCTGCGACCGCCGCCTGGCAGAAGCGGAAATTCGGTTCGGAAAACAAGGAAAATGACGGCGAATGGATCCTCGACGAAGCGGTCATCTATCCTGAAGAGCTGGAGCTGCGCGATTATCAAGTGACGCGCGAGCGTTTCTCCGCCGCGCTGAACCTCGATTTTCAGGCGACAGACAATCTTCTGCTCTACGCCCACGGACTTTATTCGGACTTTTCCGATCAGGAATATAGAAGCCGCGTTGAAAACAAGTTCGGCGATCCTGATTTCAGCGATACTAGCAATGGCTCCCTGGCGGTCATCGAAGCCGGGGACGGCGATGAAGACGCGGGCAATCCTGATCCCTACGAAGTCGATCGCGACATCAAGGATCGCTACGAAGATCAGTTGATCTATTCGATTGTCGGCGGCGCCGAGTTCGCAAAAGACGCTGTTACCTTCGATATCTCCGGGTCTTATTCCTATGCGGAAGAGAGCGAGCCCGAGCGCATCGACGCAGGGTTCCGCGCCGAATTCGAAGAGGGCCTTTTTGGCGTCGATGTGAGCGACACTCTTCTGCCGTCGCTCGCCTTCCCCGATGCGGATGCAGAGGCGGCCTATTTCGATCCGGGCAATTATGAATTCGATGAAGTCGAGCGCACCAACGGCATCGCCAAGGATGAAGAGCTTGCCTTCCAGGCGAACCTGCGCATCGACGCCGATTTGTTCGGCGCGCCCGGCTATGTGAAAACCGGCGGCAAAATTCGCCTTCGCGAAAAATCCTACGATCTCGATCTCGCGATCCTGGAATATGACGATCTCGTTCTTTCGGACTTCATGGGCGATGTCGATTACGAACTCGACCGGATTAACCCCGTCGTCAGCCCTGAGGTCTTCCGCGATTTCTTCTTCGCCAATCTTGACGACTTTGAGCTGAATGTCATCGACACCGCGCTTGAGTCCACCGGCGCCAATTACAGCGCCGATGAAAATGTCTATGCAGGCTATGTGATGGCGCAGCGCCAGTTCGGCGCCGCCAGCGTCGTCGCGGGCCTGCGCGTCGAACATACGGAATATGACGCCTCCGGTTTCACGGCCTTCGAGCCAGGCGCCGCCGATATTCCGGCTGACGCGGAACTGATCGCCGAAGACGATGGCGACGAAGTTTACGCCCGGGCGGTTGACGCAGAGCAGTCCTATACCGACTGGTTGCCGAGCGTGAATATCCGGTACGACGTCACCGATGAGGTTGTCTTCCGTCTCGGCTATTATAAGACAATCGTACGTCCGAATCTCGAAGCGGCGGCGCCGCGCATCCTTGTGGATGACGAAGCGGAGGGCGAAGCGGGCAATCCGCTCCTTGACCGCCAGAAGGCGCATAATTTCGACGTCTCGCTAGAATGGTATCCGGGCAACAAATCGGTCCTGTCGGCTGGCGTCTTTTATAAAGACATTTCCGACCTCATCACCTCGACGATCAGTGAAGACATCATTGTAAGCGGCGTTTTCTTTGAGGAGGTCGAAACCTTCATCAACGTGCCGGATGCGTCGCTGTTCGGCGTGGAGCTGAACTATCAGCAGCCGCTGGATTTCCTCCCCGGCCTGCTTGACGGCTTCATCGTCGGCGCCAACTACACCTTCGTGGATAGTGAGGCGACGCTTGTTGACGGCCGCGAGATCAGCATTCCCGGCCAATCGGATCATGTCGCCACCGGCATCATCGGTTATGAAAAAGGACCGATCAATCTCCGCTTCGCCGCGACCTATCGCGATCAGTATCTGGACGAACTGTCTTTGCAGGAAGATGAGAACGGGGTGGATATCGACCGGATCGTCGACGATCACCTGCAGATCGATATTTCGGCGAAATATCGCGTTACGGATCAGTTCCAGTTCTTTACGGAATTCAAGAACGTCAACAATGAACCCTTCGCCGCCTTCGTGCGCAGCCCTGCCTATGGCAAGCTGAACTCGCAATATGAAGAATATGACTGGTCGGCGAAATTCGGCGTTTCGTTTAACTACTAAAGAAATCCTCTGCGTTTCGCGTTTTGTCCCCTAGCGGAAGAGGATCAGTTGAGTAGCGGCGGCGGTCATGAGTAAGGTCCGCCGCCGTTTCAATGTTCAAGGATGACGAGAATGAGAATCGCCGCCTGCATTTCGATCGCCGCGCTTGCAGCCGCCTGCGCGTCCGATCCGCAAACGCCCGCTGTGTTTGCTTCGGCTGAAACCGAGCCGGTAAAGTCGTTAGACGATGCGGCGGACGATCCGGCGATCTGGGTCAATCCCGCTGATCCGTCTGCAAGCCGCATCTTCGGCACGGACAAACGGGCGGGGCTTTACGTCTACGATCTCTCCGGCGCCGTCCTTCAGTTTTTGCCTGTAGGAGAACTCAACAATGTGGATCTGCGCCAGAATGTGAAGATCGGCGGCTGGGCTGGCGATATCGCCGCCGCGTCCAATCGCACGGATAATTCGGTGACGCTTTTTGTCGTCGAGGACGGGGTTGTCGAGGAAACCGGCTCTTTTCCATCTATGATTGAAGAACCCTACGGGCTGTGCATGGGCGTCTGGGGCGGCGATGTTTTCGCTTTCGTCGCCCATAAGACCGGCGATCTCGTCGCATATCGCATTGCCGGTCCGGGCGGCGGCCGACAGGCGGCGCGGCTGAAACTTGAATCCCAGCTTGAAGGCTGTGTTTTCGATGATGAGACGGGCTTTCTTTATATTGGCGAGGAAATGCGCGGCATCTGGAAAACAGAGTTCGATGGCGCGTCTTTTGCGGCGCCGGCGCTGATCGACGAAGTTGCTGGCCCCAGCGGCGTCAAGGCGGATGTCGAAGGTCTCGCGCTCTACAAGACCGGCGAGGGCCGCGGTTACCTTTTGGCCTCATCGCAAGGCAATAACAGCTATGCCGTTTATCGGCGCGAGGGCGACAATGAGTTTGTTGCGCGCTTTTCGGTAACGGCGGGTGAGGCGATTGACGGCTCTGAGGAAACCGATGGCGTCGAGGCGACCTCGGCCTATCTGGGCGACGCGTTCCCCAATGGCGTTTTCATCGCCCAGGACGGCTATAATGCGCCGAAAGGCTCGGCGCAGAATTTCAAGATTGTCGACTGGCGTGAGATCGAAGCGCTGATCGAGGCGGAGGAAGACGCGGCCGCTCGTTCGGACTAATGGGAATTTGAAGAGACGACGGCCCCGCCATCTGAAACCACGAAACAGGTCAGTTTCTTGTCTTTCAGAGTCTCGCAAGTCGCGGCCGCCTCGATCTCGGTCAGCTTGACGATGCGCGCGCGATAGAGCGTCTTGCCCGTGTCCATGGGAGTCGGGAGGACGACGCGTTCCGGCGACTTGATGCCGGATTTGGCGACCGCCGCTTCAAGTTCTTTCTGCGCCATTTCCTTGGTGGAATAAGCGCCGATCTGAACGCCCCAGGACACGCCGGCGGGGTTCTCGTCGAAATCGCCCTGGCCAAGCATGCCGTCTTCTATAGACAGGGAGGCGAGGCGTGTGCGTTCGAATTCGTTGAAATCGTCGGGGTCGGCTTGCAGCGGGTTCGCCGCGATTAGCGCGCCAATGCCGTCGCCCGATTCGTTCCTGGAGCTATTGAGGCTAGCCGCTGCCGTGATGATTTCGGCGCGCATATCGTCATTGGCGGCGACGGTCGGCGCGGATTTCGCCTCGGCAAGCGCCGCGACCAGCGTTGGCTTGAGGCGCGGCGCTGGCGTTTCGCGATAAAGCGCGGAAAGAAGCATCGGTTTTTTGTCGATAGCGGCGAAAGCATTGTCGAGGATCTCGCGCATATGGGCGTCGCGAGTGCGCGAGGATCGCCCGCCCAGAACAACGCCGATCAAACGATTTCCGTCACGCGTCGCGGTGGTCGCGAGATTAAAGCCGGAGCGGCGCGTATAGCCGGTTTTGAGACCGTCAGCCCCGTCGAACGTTTTCACGAGAGCATTGTGCGTGCGATAGGTGCGGCCGTTCCAGTCGAAGCTCTGCACCGAGAAATAATGGAAATATTTCTCGTGATCCTGAATGAGGCGGCGGCTCAGGGCGGCCATATCGCGCGCCGTCGTCACCTGCTTGGAATTGGGCAGCCCCGACGCGTTGCGGAACGTCGTGCTGTACATGCCGAGTTCGCGCGCTTTGGCGGTCATCTTTTTGGCGAAGCGCCATTCGGAGCCGGAGATTTGTTCAGCGACGGCCGCCGCGACGTCATTTGCGGATTTTACAACCAGCGCCTCGATGGCGGTTTCGACGTCGATCGTGGAGCCGCTGGTTACGCCGAGCTTCGACGGCGGCTGACCGGCCGCGTGCGCGGAAATATTTATTTTGGAATCCAGGGTGAGCCGACCCGCCTCCAGTTCATCGAACAGGAGATAGAGGGTCATCATTTTGGTTAAGGAAGCAGGGTAGCGTGTTCCGGTGGAATAGCGGTCGAAAAGAATATCGCCCGAATCGGCATGAACCACAAAAGCAGCGTATTTAGAGTTGGCCGCCGCGGGCGTGAGTGTGCCAAACAGCGCCAAAAACAACGCCGCGCCCCAAATCGATACGCTACGCAACCCCATGAACATTTATTGAGCCTCGCCCATCTCAACACGCTTTTCAATATACGGAAGTCGCCGCCCCCGAAAATTCAGCGTTTTTTCGCCCAAAATTCTCCCCGGGACGGGAACTATCCTGCATATCGGCAGTCCTGTTCCGAGGAGCAAACGCCATGCCGCCTGTATCGCGACGGAACGATCATCGCCGAACGCGGTAAACGGAGCGTTAACGAAAGTTTAAAGATTGTCCGGCAAAAATTTGTGCGCTGCAACAAAGGCTCTTGACGGAAGCTGCGACCATCACTATGTTGCACTGCACAACGAGGCGATTCCCGCCTTTAATTTAACTGAATCAAGCATTTAGGGCTGATTCGCTAAGGAGACTAGTATGGCTGGCGCCACGAAAACCACTGCTGAGGCGTTCGACATGAAAGCCTTCAGCCCGGAGTCCTTCAAAGAAGGCTACGAAAAGTTCGCGGAAGGCATGTCGTCTTTCGCTGATTTCCACAAAGAGTCGCTGAATGCGCTGATGGCTTCGGCTGGCGCATTTGCAAAGGGCGTCGAAAAGCTGACGGCTGAGAACGCTTCGTTCTCCAAATCGGCTTTCGAAGAGACCGTTGCCACCGCCAAAGCGGCGTCTGCGGCGAAAACGCTGCAGGAAGCCATCGAACTCAACAGCGACTTCATGAAAACGTCCGTTGAGAAAAATCTCGGCCAAATCAATAAGGTGGCCGACATTTGGGCGTCAACGACCAAAGATGCGGTCGAGCCGTTGACCGAGCGCTATTCGGCGCTGGTTGAAAAAATTCAGGCCTACCGCCCGTAAGGATTTGAGTAGCAGTTCTGAGTATCACTGTTGCGTGAGAGAGCCCGGTGCGTATCGCCGGGCTCTTTTTTTGCGCGCTTCATGACCGTTAACTTTCCAGCGACGGGAAAAAATTTGCTTCTTTTCAACCGGGAGCGATTACTTATCTAATAGTGCAGCGCGGGGCGGCGGCTGTTGCCAAGCCCGGCGCACACGAGGAAACTAAGAGGATTATGGCTGACGACAACGACAACGATCAGGAGCAGGGAGACGGCGCCGGAGGCCCGGGACAGGGCGTGGGCGTTGTCGCGAAGACATCGCCCAAGACCAAACGTCCGTCTTTGTACAAGGTTCTCCTGCTGAATGACGACTACACGCCCCAGGAGTTTGTTGTTTGGCTGCTTCAGGCCGTCTTCAAAAAAGACGCGGAAGAGGCGGTGCGCATCATGCTGCATGTGCATCAGTCCGGGATCGGCGTCTGCGGCGTTTATACTTATGAAATTGCGGAGACCAAGGTTGCGCAAGTGATGGAGCTGTCGCGCCGCAACCAGCATCCGCTTCAATGCACGATGGAACGGGAGTAGTAGGGTATGGCGTCGTTCAGCAGAAGTCTCGACGAATGTCTGCACAGCGCGATTGCGCTTGCGACGGAGCGCGACCACGAGCTCGCTACGCTCGAACATCTCCTTCTGGCGTTGACCGATGATCGCGATGCGGCGGCGGTGATGCGCGCCTGCAATGTGGATGTCGATCTGCTGCGCCGCCAGCTTTATGAATTCATCGAAAACGAACTCGCCAATCTGAAGCTTGAAAATGGGGAGCAGGCGAAACCGACGGCGAGCTTTCAGCGCGTCATTCAGCGCGCTGTCATTCACGTTCAGTCCTCCGGCCGCGAGGAGGTGACCGGCGCCAATGTGCTGGTCGCGCTCTTCGCCGAACGCGAGTCTCATGCAGCGCATTTCCTCCAGGCGCAGGATATGAGCCGCTTCGATGCGGTGAATTATATTTCCCACGGCATCGCCAAGCGTCCCGGCGAAAGCCAGCCGAAAACGCCGCGCGGCGCCAGCGAAGAGGCTGAGGCCGGGCAGAACCAGAAAGAAAGCGCGCTGGAAGCGTATTGCGTCGATCTCAACGCCAAGGCGCGTTCGGGCAAGATCGATCCGCTGATCGGCCGCGACGCGGAAGTCGAACGGTCAATTCAGGTCCTGTGCCGCCGCCGCAAGAATAATCCGCTGCTTGTGGGCGATCCCGGCGTTGGGAAAACAGCCATTGCCGAAGGCCTCGCGCTGAAAATCGTGGACGAGGAAGTGCCGGAAGTTCTGGCGAACTCGACGATCTACGCGCTCGATATGGGCGCGCTGCTCGCCGGCACGCGCTATCGCGGCGATTTTGAAGAACGCATCAAAGCGGTCCTGAAGGAACTCGAAGAGCATGACGACGCCATTCTCTTCATTGACGAGATTCATACGGTGATCGGCGCCGGCGCCACGTCGGGCGGCGCCATGGACGCCTCGAACCTTTTGAAGCCGGCGCTGCAATCGGGCGCGCTGCGCTGCATGGGCTCGACGACCTATAAAGAATATCGCCAGCATTTTGAAAAGGACCGCGCGCTTGCACGCCGGTTCCAGAAGATCGATGTGGTCGAGCCGACGAAAGAAGACACGATCAAGATCCTCACGGGGCTGAAGCCCTATTTCGAAGAACATCACAAGATCAAATACACCGATGAGGCGATTGTCGCCGCGGCGGAGCTGTCATCGAAATATATGACGGACCGCAAGCTTCCCGACAAAGCCATCGACGTCATCGACGAGGCTGGCGCGCGGCAGATGCTGTTCCCGGCCGACAAACGCGTCGAAGTCATCGATGAGGAGCAGATCGAGGAAGTCGTCGCCAAGATGGCGCGCATTCCGCCGAAATCCGTGTCGAAGTCCGACACCGAGCGCTTGCAGAAACTCGGCGAGGATCTGCGCCGGGTTGTCTTTGGCCAGGATGAGGCGATCGAACAGCTTGCGGCGGCGATCAAGCTTTCGCGCGCCGGTTTGCGCGAACCCAACAAGCCCATCGGCTCCTATCTTTTTGCAGGACCGACTGGCGTAGGCAAAACCGAAGTGGCCAAGCAGCTCGGTTTTGTCATGGGCGTGGAACTCGTGCGTTTCGACATGTCGGAATATATGGAGCGTCACACGGTCTCGCGCCTTATTGGCGCGCCGCCGGGATATGTGGGCTTCGACCAGGGCGGACTTTTGACGGACGCGATCGATCAGCATCCGCACTGCGTGTTGTTGCTCGATGAAATCGAAAAGGCGCATCCGGAGATCTTCAATATTCTCCTGCAGGTCATGGACAATGGTCAGTTGACCGACGCCAATGGCCGCAAGGTCGACTTCCGCAATGTCATCATCATCATGACCACCAATGCGGGCGCGGCTGACGCTGCGAAATTCGCGATCGGCTTTGCAGGCGGTAAAAAGACCGACGAAACCGATGCGGCGATCAAGAAGATGTTCACGCCGGAATTCCGCAATCGTCTCGATGCGACGATCCAGTTCGCGGGTCTCTCGCCGGTCATCATCGACCGCATCGTCGAGAAATTCGTGCTTCAGCTCGAAGCTCAGCTTGCCGATCGCGGCGTGACATTCGAACTCACCGACGATGCGACGCGGTGGCTTGCGGAAAAAGGCTTCGACGATGAAATGGGCGCGCGGCCTCTTGCGCGGGTCATTCAGGAATATGTGAAGAAGCCGATTGCAGATGAAATTCTCTTCGGCAGCCTGAAAGAGGGCGGCATTGTTCGCGTCCTCGTGGATGAAGACGACGAAACGAAGCTCGCTTTCGAGTATCTTCCCGACCCGGACAAGGCGGACAAGCCCAAGGATGGCGGCGACGGCTCCAGCGTTCCGGCGCTGATGGAATAGCGCCCGAAAACACAATTAACGAAAACGCCGGGCCATGCGCCCGGCGTTTTGCTTTCAAGATGGGTTTTGTCAGCTGCCAGGCTCGATCTTCAGCTCCAGAAAAAGGTCCATGCTTTCGCCGGGGGCCAGAATGTCGTTGCCGAAATGGCCCGGCCAGTGGCTGACGGGTTCAAGGCAGTACCAGGGGGACTCCTCCGGCGCATAAAGATGCAGGATGCGGGCATTGCTGCGCATGTCGATAGTCATGCCTCCGCGGATGATTTCCGCTGCGCCGTTCCAGCGTTTGATGGTGTAGTCGACCGCATCCTCGGGGAAGGGGCCGCGATGTTCGATCTTGTCCGGCGGTTTTAACGCTGTGGGGAGTTTTGGCTCCCCGAGATATTCAGTGAAGTTGACGGAGCTCTTCTGTTTGTCGGGAAAAAACGGATGCAGGCCAAGTCCTGCGGGCATAGGGCTGTCGCCGCTATTCGTAACGCTCAGCACGATGCGGAATCCATCATTCGAAATGGAAAATTCCTGCGTTGTGAAAAAGGCAAAGGGAAACAGTCCCGGCGCGGGCGCATGATCGAAACGGCAGACAAGCCGGTCTTCAGCTTGATCCATAATCCGCCACGGATTGACCCATCCGTGACCGTGCAAGGCATGGTTGGGGTCGCAGGCGGGCAGGGTCGGCGCAAGATCGTAATGCTGGCCGCCAAAATCGAGGCCCCCATGCAGGCGGCTGAACCACGGAACGCAAGGATAGCAGGCCGCTTCCCGCGGATCGGCGGCGACGGCTTCCTCTGAAGCGGCGGAACGAAGAATGTTGTTCCCGCCCTGGCAAAGCGACAGGACGGCGCCGCCAAGCGCCGGCGCCAGAACGGCTTTCATGTCTCCTGCAGAGATCTCGAACACGGGGGCGCTTCCTTTTCGCGCCGCGATCCTACTTCGATTCAAAGGGGAGGGTCATGATTCGAAGGGGTTGGAGAGGCGGCGCCTCTTTCACCGTCCCGTCATCGCCATAGGACGGCCAGTTTGAAGCGGCGATATAGTGAAACTCATCGCCGACGACCGCGCCATGGGTTGGCTCGTTCCATCCTTCGAGATTGCGGTGCATGGTGATGAAACTGGTAATGGCGGTCTTGTCGTTATTAAGGCCTAAATAAACGATCCGCTGCGGCGTCGAGCCATTCTGGATGCCGATGAGCCCGTCCTCGTAGAGGTAGAGGCCGTCAATGCCGCCGAGCCAGGCCTTGGCGTCATTGGAAAGCTGCATCGCCTCGCCGGTTTGCGTATCGATTGCAAAAATCCCGGCAAGGTAGTCCGCCATGTAAAGCACGCCGCTTTTTTCATCGAGGGCGATGCCCTGCGGGTTTACGAAGGTTGGATCGGCGGAAAAGACCTCCATCGAATCGCCGTCCGGGGGCAGGCGGAAAATGCGCGGCGTTCCGGAGTCGCTGGCATAGGCCGTCCCGTCTTTGGCGACTTCGAGGTCGCCCAGAATTGCATCCGCTTCGTCGACCCTGATTTCCTTTTTCGGCGCGCCGGTTCTGGCGTCGAACACCATCACAGCCGCAAACGGGTCTTCCTCACCCGCCTGCTCATAGGCGAGCTGATTATTGACGGCGGCCCAAAGGGTTTTGTTGCGCAGCTCGATATCAAACACGCCGCCGGGGGCTTTCGCTACAAGCGTAAGCGCATCATCTTTCTTGCCGGCTTTCAGAATGGCGCCGCTTCGAACGGAACCAATATAAAGCGCCTTCTTGCGGTCAAAGGCGATGGCTTCCGGCAAAAGCTCTGCGTCGGGGAATTCGCGCACGCTTTCAGGGTCGCCAAGCGGCCCGGCGTTCGTTTCCATTTTTGCAGCGATGGCCTTGTAGCCGGGCAAGGCCGCCAGTTCTTCGAAGGCGGGGTGTCCGGCGAGCGTCAGCGTCAGTCCCTGGTCGGCGGCTTGCCCGACAAGAGCCAGCGCTTCATCAGGCTGGTCCAAGAGCATCTTGGCGAGAATGCGATTGCGGTACACATAAAGAGAGCCGGGCGCTGCGGTTTGGGCGTCGGTGAGCGCCGCATCGAGCGCCGCCCAGTCTTCGGCCTGAAAGGCTTCGCGCGCCCCCGCCAACCCTTGGCGATAGCCCGCAAGGCCTTTGGAAATGTCCTGGGAAAGATCCTGGGCCAGGGCAGGCCCGATCAGGCTGGCCGTCGCCGCCAGCATCATTGTCAGCTTGTTCATATGAGATCCCCTTCATGCGCCCCGATGTTGTGCGCGCCAGTCTCGCAGCCGCCGCCGTTCCGGCCCAGCTCGTTTCGTCCCGGATGAGAGGCGTTTCGTCGCGGGGCGACGCAAACCGTCCCTGGAGATCGCCGCTTGCAGGCGCTGTGTAAATTCGGAATGCTTTTCAGCAAATAAAAAAGACCGCCGCGAGGGAAGGGATCGCGACGGTCTTTAATTAGCGCGCCTGGCGGCAAGGGGGATCCGGCGCGCTTCTGCGGGTCCCATTTAATCAACGCACGAGAAAATACGAACGTTCGAGAAACAATTGAAGTTCCGCATTCAGTGTCGAAAAACAGAAGAATTCTTTTCGACAAAACGTCATCTTATTGAAAAGCTAAACTGCCGTTTCCAGCGCCGCAAAACACGTCTGCGCGAGCAGAACGTGACATGATAAAATCACATTTAACGCAGAGCTTAATTCGTCAGGCGAGCGCCGCGCGTATTTTTGCCGCGATGGGCTCAAGGCTTTCCGCGTCTGCGGGTTTGCCGCTTGCATGAGCTGCAACGACGACGCCTTCGTAAACCGGCAGCACATGAATATGCAGATGAAAAACGGTCTGCCCGGCGCGCGCGCCGCTGAACTGCATAATGCGGATGCCGTCCGGATTAAGGCCGTAATGAACGGCGCGGGCGACTTCCTGGGTTGCGGCGGTTAATTCACTCAGGGCTTCCGGCTCCACATCCAGAAAATTCACCGCCTGACTTTGCTTGTGAATGACAAGACAATGTCCCTCGCTTTGCGGAAAGACATCCATAAAGGCGAGGATTTTATCCGTCTCAAGAACCTTAACGCACGGCATATCGCCGCGAATAATCTTGGCGAAGATATTGTCAGGATCATATTCGGTTTCAAGCGACATGGGCCCGTCCTTTTCAATCACTGCTGCGTTTTGCGAAAAGGTGTATAGTCTTTCAGCGCTTCGATTTCCATGCCTGTCTGCTCTCTTTCGGCCGCCAGGTAGCGGGCGATGGCGTCGCGAAAGCTTTCATTCTCAATCCAGTGGGCGGACCATGTGGGCACGGGTTCGTAACCGCGGGCGATTTTGTGCTGGCCCTGCGCTCCTGCTTCCACGCGGGAAAGCTTGCGTTCTATGGCGAAATCGACCGCCTGGTGATAACATAACTCGAAATGGAGGAAGGGGATATCCTCCGTACACCCCCAATATCGCCCGTAGAGCGCGTCCCCGCCGATAAAGTTGAGAGCGCCGGCGACCGGTTCGCCATTATGTTCGGCGACGATGAACAGGATGCGCTCGCCCATGCTTTCCGCGACGCGGCGGAAGAATGTGCGGGTGAGGTAAGGGTGCCCCCATTTGCGCGCGCCCGTATCCTGATAAAAAAGCCAGAACGCGTCCCAATAGCGTTCTGTGATTTCGGGGCCTGTGAGCTGCTTGATGGTGAGATTTTCGCTTGCTTCGCGCCTTTCACGGCGCACCTGTTTGCGTTTGCGGGAGGCGAGTTCGCCGAGGAAATCCTCAAAACGTTCATAACCCCTGTTGAACCAGTGATACTGTTCGCCCATGCGCGTCAGAAAGCCGGCGGCGTCGAGGATCGCCTTGTCCTTTTCGGTGATGAAATTCGCGTGCGCCGAGGACATGCCGAGCTGCGCCGCAGCTTCGCGCAACAGCCCGGCGAGGGTGGCTTTGGTTTCCGCTGTCTTCGCCAGAAGACGCGGGCCCGGCACGGGGGTAAAGGGAGCCGCGCTCAAGAGTTTCGGATAATAGCGCCCGCCCGCCCGGTGAAGGGCGTCGGCCCAGTGATGATCAAAGACATATTCGCCCTGGCTGTGCCCCTTGGCGTAGAGCGGCGCGGCGCCGATCAGTTCGCCCGCATCTTCAACCACCAGATGCATCGGCGCCCAGCCGGTTTCCGCGGACACGGATTTGGAGGCTTCAAGGGCGCTCAGGAATTCATGGGAGACGAACGGGTTGTAGGTTTCGGGCGATGGATTGGCGAGGGCGTTCCATTGTACGGCGCCGATCTCGTCGATGGAGGAGAGCGTGCGGCCGACAATCTTGTCCGCGCCGTCGGCCATCAGGCGATCTCGAAAATGCCGTCGACTTCGACAGCCGCGCCGAGCGGCAGGGACGGGGCGCCGACGGCGGCGCGCGCATGACGGCCTGCATCGCCGAAGACGGCGACCATGAGGTCGGACGCGCCGTTCACGACTTTCGGCTGATCCACAAAATCTGGCGTGCAGTTGACGAAGCCGCCCAGCTTGACGACGCGTGTCACCTTGTCGAGATCGCCGCAGGCGGCTTTCAATTGCGCGATGAGATTGACGCCGCAGGCATGAGCGGCTTCGGCGCCTTGCTCCACGTTGAGGCCCGCGCCGAGCTTGCCGGTGATCAGCCCGTCGGGACCGATCGACACCTGACCGGATATGAAAACCTGATTGCCGGAAACCACAAAGGGCACATAGTTCGCCACTGGCGCCACAGGTTCGGGAAGAACGATGCCGAGTTCGGCGAGGCGCGCGTCGATGCGGGACATGAAAGGGCTCCTGTTTCTTTTAGTGTTTTAACTTTTCTGTCGGCGACAACAAGAGGCGCGCCATAAAGCCCCTCTCACGCCAGCGGGAGAGGGTGAACGCCCGCACTAATTTTCGCCAATAACTTCCATTTCAATCCGCCGGTTCTGTTCGCGGCCTGCGGGCGTTGCATTGCTGGCGATGGGCTCGGACGAGCCCACGCCGCGCGCGCTGATACGGTTGGCGGGGGCGCCGACGGAAATGAGAAACGCCCGCACGGCGTCGGCGCGGTAACCGGAAAGTTGGCGATTGCGCGACGCGTTGCCGCTGGAATCCGTATGCCCGGTGATGGCGAGCCGGACACCGGGACAGTCCGCAAGGAGAGCTGCAATCTCGCGCAACTGCTCGCGCGAGCGGTTGTCGATATCGGCCCGCGCGCTGTTGAAACCGATGCGCCGGGCGGAAAGGATGTCGCCGATGCGGTCTGCGCAATCGTCTTCCGCCGCTGTTGTCTGAGTTTCGTCGCCGGCCTCAGCCTCCTCGTCGGCAGCGGCTTCAGTTTGCTGTTCGACCGCTGGCGACGCGCTTTCTGTCGCGACGGCTTCTTCCTCCGCCTGACTGATGATGTCCTCAATGGTCGAAGGCGGTCTGCGGATGGTGATTTCAGCGTCGCCCTCAAGACCGGCCGGAAAGTCTTGCATGAGGGAGCGCGCCGCGGCGGCGAGGGCCTCGTCCTGGGCTTCCCCGGTGAGCGCGAAAACGCCGTCACTGGCTTCAGCGACCCCTTTGCGCAGATGCGACAGCGCGCGCAACGAGGCGGCGGCCGCCTCAAGCCAGCGTTCCGGCGACGCCGGCGCGCCGGCGGCAATTTCAAGGGCGCCGGAAATCTCCGCTTCCGGAAAAAGATCCGTTGCAAGGCGATAAATGGCGTCCCGGGTCGTCTGATCGGGAACGGCGCCCGAAAAGGACAGGACCCCGCCTTCACGCTCGGCGATGAAGATGAAGGGGTCGGCGTGCGGGAGTGGCGGCAAGACAATCAGGCCGCTTGCGTCCACGGCAGTGACGCCGCCTGACAACAACCCGCCGGGACCGCCGGCGTTTGCGACAGCGGCGATCAGGCTGGCGCGCGCTTCCTCACTGGGCGCTTCTCCCGTGAGCACGGCTTTCTGTCCGTCAAGCCGCACCGCGGCCCATCCCGCCTTCTCCGCATCAAGCGCCTCTTGGGCTTTTTCCAGCAGTTTTTCACGAGCCGCATCCGCCGAGCCCGGGGTCCCTTCCACGGTCATGGCGGCGACCCCGAGGAGGGCCACAGCAAGAAGGCCGAGGAAGAATTTCAAAACGGCGTTCATGCGAAGCTTTTGGGCTTATCCGGGGCTTATGTCACCACTCCAGAAGCACTTTGCCCGATTGACCCGAACGCATGATGTCGAAACCGGTCTGATAGTCTTCGATGGGGAAGCGGTGGGTGATAATGGGCGAGAGATCGAGCCCCGCCTGCAGCATGGCGCCCATCTTATACCAGGTCTCGAACATGCGGCGCCCGTAGATCCCCTTGAGGTCGAGGCCCTTGAAAATAACCTTGTCCCAGTCGATCCCCGCGCCATTGGGCATGATGCCGAGCATGGCGATCTTGCCCCCATGATTCATGGTTTCGATCATGGACTGAAAGGCCGACGGCGCGCCCGACATTTCGAGGCCGATGTCGAAGCCTTCTGTCATTTTCAGATCTTCCATGACGTCTTTCAGCGACTCCTTGCTCACATTCACGGCGCGGGTGGCGCCCATCTTTTTAGCAAGGTCGAGGCGATAGTCATTGATGTCGGTGATTACGACATGACGGGCGCCGACGAATTTGGCGATGGCGACAGCCATGACCCCGATCGGCCCGGCGCCGGTGATGAGAACGTCTTCTCCCACAAGGTCGAAGGCGAGGGCGGTATGCGTCGCATTGCCGTAAGGATCGAAAATCGCGCCCATCTCGTCGGAGACAGCCTCCGGCAATTTATAAACATTGAAAGCGGGCACGGCGACATATTCCGCGAAGGAGCCGGGACGGTTGACGCCGACGCCTAATGTATTGCGGCAGAGGTGACGTTTTCCCGCACGGCAATTGCGGCAATAGCCGCAGGTGATATGCCCTTCCGCGGAAACCCGGTCGCCGATCTTCATGTTGAAGTGTTCGGGATGCACTTCCGAGCCGATCTCGACGATCTCGCCTGAGAATTCATGACCGACGGTCATGGGCACGGGGATGGTTTTTTTCGCCCAGTCGTCCCAGTTGTAGATATGCACGTCAGTGCCGCAGATCGCCGAACGTTTGACCTTGATGAGCACGTCGTTGACCCCGACCTCGGGGCGTGACGCATCGACCATCCAGATGCCTTCTTCGGGCTTGGCTTTCATCAGGGCTTTCATGGGCGATCCTGTCTCTTCGATGGCGGTATTTTAGCAGGCTCCGGCCGGCCCGGTAACCGGGGCTGGCCAGCGGCCGGGAAATACCGCAAGCTGGGGCAAAAGCAAATTCGGGGACGCCTCATGAAATCACGTTTTTTCGCCGTAAGCGCGGCGGCTCTTGTCCTTTGCGCCTGTGCGCCGGAAACGACCGATCCCAAAACGGGAATGGCGGCTGCTGACATTGTCCGCCCGGACTATGCACTGCCCGAGGCCGAACCCTTCGATGCGGCGTCGGTTCCGGCCTATGCGGGCGATCACGCCGCCGTCTACGCCCATATCGACCAAAATCTCGACAGCCATATCGCCGAGATTCAGCGCTGGCTGCGCCAGCCCTCGGTGAGCGCGCAGAATATTGGCGTGCGCGACATGGCGGAGATGCTGCGCAGCGATCTCGAAGCCATCGGCTTTGCGGAAACCGCCATTGTCGAAACCGACGGCCATCCCGGCGTCTGGGGTTTTTACGACGCCGGCGCCGAGCGCACGCTGATGCTCTACATGATGTATGACGTGCAGCCGGTGAATGAGGAAGACTGGCAAAGCCCGCCATTCGAGGCGAACATCATCGACCATCCGCTGGGCAAGGCGATCATGGCGCGCGGCGCCACCAATCAGAAGGGTCCTCAGCGCGCGCTGTTGAACGCCATCGAGTCGATTATCGCAGTCGACGGAACCCTGCCGGTCAATCTGATGGTCGCCGCGGAGGGCGAGGAGGAGCTTGGGTCTCCTCATTATCCGCAGGTGATCGATCAGTATGAAGAGCGCCTCAAAACTGCGGACGGCGTTATTTTTCCATTCAACTCGCAAAACCCTGAAGGCGAAACCAGCCTCAATCTCGGTGTTAAGGGCATCGTCTATTTCGAAGCGGAAGCGACCGGCGGCAAGTGGGGCGGGCCGACCGCGGCGGAAATTCACGGCTCCTACAAGGCGATTGTGGACTCGCCGGTCTGGCGGCTGGTGAAGGCGCTGTCGACGCTGGTCTCGGAAGACGGCAACACCATTCTCGTACCCGGCTATTATGACGGCGTGCGCCCGCCCACCGAAGAGGAGGCGTCCTTGATCGCCGGGCTTCTGGAAGAACATGACGACGCCCGATTGCAGGAGATTTTCAAGGTCGAGAAATGGATTGACGGCATGACCGGCGAGGAGGTGCTGCGCAACCTGATTTACACGCCGACGCTCAATATCGACGGTATCTATGGCGGCTATACAGGCGAAGGGGTCAAAACCATTCTGCCGCACATGGCGACTGCGAAGATGGACTCGCGTTTGCCGTTGGGCCTCGATCCGGACGAAGCACTCGCAAAAATTCGCGCCCATCTCGACGCCAACGGATATGAAGATATCGTGTTGCGCAAGCTCTCGGGCTATCCGGGATCGCAAACGTCGGTCGAAACGCCTCTGGTGAAGTCAGTGATCGGCGTCTTCAACAAATATGGCTACACGCCGACGGTCAATCCGCGCCTCGCCGGGAGCGCCCCGTTCTATCAGTTTACGGACAGGCTTGGGCTTCCCATGATCCCAACCGGTCTCGGTTTCGGAACCGGCGCCCATGCGCCCAACGAAATCATGCTCATCGAACCGGCGGAGGGAACCGGCACCGCGGGACTGGCTGATATAGAGAAAGCCTATGCGGACATGCTCTATGCGCTGGCCGAGGCGCCGGAGTAAGAGGTTAGTCTTTTTTCTTCTTCAATTTCTCGTCCAGCTCTTCGCTTTTGGTGGGCGGGCTCGCGGGGGCGGGCGGATCGCTCGCCGGGAACGAGTCGTCCAGCGCCTCGTCGAGTTCCGACTGGTCTTCCTTGCTGGGTTTCTGGTTCTCGGTTTTCTGGGCGGCCATCAAGCGCTCCTTCTGTATTGCCTTGTCTTCCTAACGCCTGACCCTGTCTCTTTGTTCCGGCGGAGGGGAGTTGGCGCTCCAAAAGGCGCGGGCGCGCCAGTCACAAAAAATTTTTCCTTTCCCCTGCAGGCGAATGATCTTTTCAGCGTTTTTTGCTTTTGCTCAGAACGGTGAAATTTTTTGCCAAGAAATGATCTCACAAAAGCCAAAGCGTTCATATGACAAACGTTCTCGGGCGCAATTTCGGAAACAAATTTTTTGCGTCGCAATAAAGTTTTTTCAAAGCCCTGGTTTGCTTAGGCGTAACGATAACTTGATAAGAAAATATGGGTTGCAGTTTCGCGTATTCCGCGACATGGCAGGCGACAGGCGCACGAGAAAAGATGCGCCGACCAGGGTGGGCGTCCAGGAACAAGGAAGTCTGATTATGATCAAAAAACTGATTACAACTGTCGCCGGCGCTGCGGCGTTAAGCGTTGCTCTCGGCGCCACCGCACAGGCGGACATGGCTTATGCGCCTGAGGAACTCTCCACGGAGCAGGGCGCTGCCAATCTTTATCAGCGCATTCAAGCAACCGCCGAGACGCAATGCGACAGCCGGTTGAATCATGACAGCGTTATCAAATATCGCGCCGTGCGCGACCGTTGCGTGTCGGATGTGGTGGATGACCTCGTTCACAAAGTGAACGATCCGCGGCTGGAGAAAATTCACAACGAGCGCAAAAACAGCGTCTAACCGCTTTCATAACGTAAACCGACAACGCCCCCGCTCTAGGGGGCGTTTTTATATAGCGGCTTTTTATATCACGCCGATGGCTTTGCCGACTTTCACAAAGGCTGTGACGGCTTCATCCACCTGTTCGTCCGTGTGGGCGGCGCACATCTGCGTTCTGATGCGGGCTTTTTCTTTCGGCACGACGGGATAGGAGAAGGCGGTCACATAGACGCCTTCCTCCATCAGGGCTGCGGCCATTTCTCCGGCCTTGCGCGCATCGTAGATCATGATGGGTATGATCGGGTGTTCTCCGGGGAGAAGGTCGAAGCCGGCTTTCGTCATCTGTTCGCGGAAACGCCGGGCGTTGCGGAAAAGCTGTTCGCGCAAATGCGCGCCCTCGCGCACCAGTTCAAGCGTTTTCAGGGTGGCGCCGAGCAGCGCCGGCGTCAGCGCATTGGAGAAAAGATAGGGCCGGGCGCGATTGCGCAACAAATGCACTACATCTTTCGAGGCGCAGATATAGCCGCCCATGCCGCCGCCAAGCCCTTTGCCCAGCGTGCCGGTCAGGATGTCGATGCGCCTGGCGACGCCGCAATGGGCGGGCGAGCCTTCACCATGGGGGCCCATGAAGCCGGTGGCGTGACAGTCGTCGACCATGACGAGGGCGCCGAACTCATCGGCGAGCGCGCAGATTTCCTTCAGCCTGGCGATATAGCCGTCCATGGAAAAGACGCCGTCGGTGACGATCAGCTTGGTGCGCGCGCCTTCAAGGTCCGCCTTTTCGAGCTGGGCGCGAAGATCCTTCATGTCCGAATTGGCGAAGCGGTAGCGCTTCGCCTTGCACAGCCGCACGCCGTCAATGATCGAGGCGTGGTTCAGAGAGTCGGAAATGATGGCGTCTTCCGCCTCGAGCAGCGGCTCGAACACGCCGCCATTGGCGTCGAAACAGGCGGCGAAGAGGATCGAGTCTTCATAGCCGAGATAATCGGCGATTTCCTGCTCGACCTTGCGGTGGAGGTCGGTGGTGCCGCAGATGAAGCGCACCGACGCCATGCCGAAGCCGTAGTCGTTCATGGTGTCCTGCGCGGCCTTCACAATGTCCGGATGGTCGGCGAGGCCGAGATAGTTGTTGGCGCAGAAATTGAGGACTTTGCGTTTCTGGCCTTTGTGATCAACCTCGATCACCGGACCTTGCGGCGAGGTGATCTGGCGCTCGACTTTTTCCAGGCCCTGTTCGCGTATGTCAGCGATGGTGTTGGCGATGCGGTCGTAAAAATCCTGTCGCATGGGCGGTTCGCTCCGTTTTGGCCATGGTGTGGCGCCATCGCCGGTCAGGGTCAACGCCGCAGAGGCCCAATAGGTTCGGTTCTCCGGCTTGCCTCGCGCCTGCGAAGGCGGCAGGGTTTGCAGGACGATGGCGAGGGGCGGAGATGATGATTTCAAGCAGGCGGAAGCTGTTACGGCTGGCGGCGCTCACGGGTGCTGGCGCAATTGCGGGCTGCGCGCGTAATGAAGCGGCCGCGGCGGAGGAACCGCCCGCCAACGGTATCACGCCGCAGACGGTCGCCGAAGCGGAAAAGCTGCAAGGGATTAGTTTCACGCCAGCCGAACGGGCGTTGATGATCGAGGATGTTGAAGGCAGCCTTGAAACCCTGGCGGCGCTGCGTGCCATGGAGATGCCGAACGCTCTGGCGCCGGCGCTCACCTTCGATCCGAAGCTGCCGCGCAAGCGCATTCCGTCGCAGAAAAACACTCTGTCGCTTTCTCCCGTCTCGAGCGCGGCGCCGGAAAGTGAGGATGATCTTGCTTTCGCGAGCGTCGTCGAGCTTGGCGCATGGCTGCGCGCCGGCGCCGTCACCAGCGTTCAGCTTACGGAGCTTTATTTAAAGCGCATCGCCGCACATGATGGAAAGCTGAACGCCTTTATCACGGTGACGCCGGAACTCGCTCGCGAACAGGCGGCGAAGGCGGACGCCGATCTTCGCGAGGGACGGGATCGCGGGCCGCTCCACGGCATTCCCTATGCGATGAAGGATCTTGCGGACACCAAAGACGTCAGGACCACATGGGGCGCGGCGCCCTTCAGAGACCGCGTGCCCGATGATGACGCCGAAGCCGTGCGCAAGCTGCGGCTCGCCGGCGCTGTTCTGCTCGGGAAGACCTCCTGCGGGGCTATCGCCTGGGGCGATCAGTGGTTCGGCGCTAAGACTCGCAATCCCTGGAACCCGGAAGAAGGCTCATCCGGGTCGAGCGCCGGCTCGGCCTCGGCGGTCGCCGCCGGGCTCTGCGCCTTCGCAATCGGCACTGAAACTTATGGCTCCATCATATCCCCGTCGGAGCGTTGCGGGACCACAGGTCTGCGCCCCACTTTCGGCCGCGTTTCGCGCGCCGGTTTCATGGCGCTTTGCTGGTCGCTCGACAAGGTCGGGGCGATTTGCCGGTCGGTTGAGGATACGGCGGCTGTTCTGTCGCAAATCAACGGTTATGACGCGGATAACCCCGGCGCCGCCCGAATGGGGTTTGCTTATGAGGCCATGCCGGATGTTTCCAAGATGACGGTAGGCTATGTGCCGCAATGGTTCGATCAAGGAGATGAAACGGATCGCAAGGCGCTTCAGACGCTGCGCGATCTTGGCGTCACGCTGAAAGAATTTTCCTGGCCGCAAATCGATTACCGGACGCTTACCGCCATTGTCCTTGTTGAGTCTGCGGCGGCGTTTGCTGAGTTGACGCTGTCCAACCGGGACGAAGAACTTGTCTCGCAGGGGAAAAACGCCTGGCCCAACACCTGGCGCGGGGCGCGTTTTGTCTCCGCCGTCGATTATATCCAGATCGATCGTCTGCGCCGCCGCTGCATGGAGGAGATCGGCGCGGCCTTCGAAGGGTTCGACGCGCTGATCGGTCCAAACTTCGCCGGCGGGGCGTTGCTCGCCACCAATGCGACCGGGCATCCGCAACTCATCTTGCGTGCGGGCTATTCCCAACGGCCGGCGAAATTGGGCGAGGATGATAATGGCGAGGGGCATGCGACCTTCCGGGCGCCGCGCGGCGTCAGCCTCTGGGGCGATCTTTTCGGAGAGGGGAAAATCATCGCGCTCGGCGCCGCGATGGAGCGCGAGCTTGGCGTTGCGTCCGGCCGTCCGCCGGGATTTTCGACTTGATCCATGATGCTCGAGCATTGTCCTTCAGGCCTGAATTTAAAAGCCTTTTTATGCGTTCCTGCGAAAAGATCCGAACTTCGTTTGCTGAATGGCGGTCAGAGGCGTATTATTGACGATACTAGTTTCCACGGACCCCTTCGGGCCGGGGGAGAGAGGAAAGAGCCCGCCTTTCACGCGCGGGCTCTTTTCTGTTTCGGCGAATGCCCGTCAGCGCGCAAAAAAAGGCCGGCGCCAAGCGCCGGCCTTTTCCGTGGATATTCGAAAACGAGTTACGCTTTGCCGGTGCGCCAGCCGGAAGCGTATTCCTTCCGGGCGACTTCCGAATAGGGAACCGGGCTGACGATCGCGCGGACTTCCATCTGCTGGTGCTTTTCGACCGTCGTCTTTTTGGAACCGCCATCCGGCTCGCCCCAGACCACTTTGACTTCGTTGCCGATCTCGACGTCGTTGTCGACGGTCGCCAGCGAAAGCGCCTTGCGTTCATTATAGGAGATGCCGGTGAACATGGAGAAGCCGGCGTTTTTCCCGTTCGCCAGCACCGCGTCGTAGTTCGAGGAAGCGTAGTTCGCGAGCGGCTGTTCGAAATATTTATATGGCGTTTCCGAGCCAATGACGGAGCCAAGTATTTTCTGAACGTCTTCGTCGTTCCAGGCGAGCGTCACCTTGCGGCGGGTCTGTTCTTTCTCCATTTTCTCCAGCGCATCGCGGCCGATGAAGTCATGGTCGAATTTCACGAACGGACCATAGCCGATGTCGTAGGGCGACACGTAATAGTCTTCGATGTTTTTCGAAACATAGCTGCCGCCGATAGAGCCCATGGCCTCATAGGAGTTGGCCGGGAGCCATTCGCGATAGGCTTTCATCTTGTCGCCGGTATAGACGGCGGGAAGCGGCGAGGGAATCCAGCCGGATTCCAGCGTGTTCGTGGCGTAGGCGCGGCAGCCCACGGGCACGATGCCGAATTCGGCGCCTTCCTCGAGGATCTTCGCGCGAATGTCGAGATATTCTTCGTAGGGGCCCCAGATTTCGAGACCCGGCGCGCCGGCCATGCCGTGACGCAGGGCGCGGACTTTTTTCCTGCCGATATTGATATAGCCCATGTGGAAGAACTTGATGTCTTCAAACGGGCCGCCATTGAGTTTTTCAATGATCTTCTGGGCGTTGGGGCCCTGGATCTGGAAGCGATAGAATTTGCGGGTGACGGGCCGGCCCATGGGCATGGAGGGCGAGCGGTCGTCATAGGTGACTTCGACGTCGTAGCCGCCGGTTTCCGCGTGATATTGCAGCCAGTTGGCCGAGGGCGCGCGCCCCACGAAAACAACATGGTTTTCTTCAAGATTGAAGAGAATGCCGTCGCCGATGACATAGCCGTCATGAGAGACCGGCACATATTGTTTCGCGCGGTTGACGGGGAAATTCTTGAAGGTGTTGATCGCGGTGTCGGAGCAGACCTTGATCGCGTCCGGGCCCTTCAGAAAGAGATCCACCATGTGATGGGTCTGGTCAAAGAGGACGGCGGTTTCGCGCCAGGCGCGCTGTTCGTCACGCCAGTTGTGAAATTCGGTCGGCACAACCGGATAGACATAGGCGCCGATCTGCGAATTGCGGAGCATGTCCACCGTATTGCCGGCGGCTTTAAGCTTTTCTTCCAGGTTCTTGGCTGTCATTGCGGCGGAATCCTCCTCGATCTCGTGTTCTCAAGAATTAAAGGGACGTCCGCATTATGGGGGCGTCCAAGATTGTTTATGTTGCATACAATCTTTGAAAGCGGCGGTCTACTATCGATATTTGCAAACTATGGATGAAAATGTCGCGAAAACCCTGCCCCAGTGCAAAAAAGATGGCGGAAAAAGGAAGTTGCGGCGGAGCCGTTCTATAGAGCTTTGTTCCTCTCCCGGCGCTAAAAACTATGCTGCATCTGCGTAAAGTGCGGCCGGCCCTTGCCGTCCTGAAGCCAGGATGAAGGTCGATGAGGGGTGTTCCTGGGCGCCGCGCTGGAAAATTTGAGTTCGCTTTTAATGGCTTGCGGAAAATGAAACAGCGTCAAGATCGATTGCCGCTTCTTTGCGGCGCATTGTCATTAAGGCAGGCGTTCTGCTTTAAGCGATGATCAATGGGTAGCGCCTCAAAGGGCAAGTCAGGACGATCTCATGAGAACTATCGATTATTTCGACAAGATGGCGAAGACCTATCCGGACCGGGATGTCCTGATCGCGGGCGAGACGCGCTACACCTACAGCCAGATGGAGGCGATGACCCACAAGGTCGCCGGCGCCCTGCGCGAAGCGGGTATGGAGAACCAGGAGCCCATCGCCGTCATGTCGCCCAATGACGGGTCCGTGCTGACGGCGATGCTGGGGTGCTGGCGCGCCGGGGCGATCTGGATCCCGGTCAACACCCGCAACGCTCTCGACGCGAATATCGCCTATCTCAACTATGTGCGCGTCGCGATGATTTTTTATCATTCGAGCTACGCTAAGGAGGCCGCCGAGATCAAAAGCCAGGTCCCGACCGTGCGCCACATGGTCTGTCTCGACAAATCGGAAGGCGGCAACGCTTCGCTCGATGCGTTCATGGAGACAGCGCCGTCGGATCATTTCCCCGATATCGGCGATCCTATCGGCAATCCGGAAGAGCTGACGGCGCTGATCGCCACGGGCGGCACCACGGGACCCGCCAAGGGCGTGCGCGTCATGAACCGCTCATGGGGCGCCATGCTTGAGACCATCTGCAACATCATGCCGGTGGATAAGAATACAAAGCCCGTGTCGCTGGCGACGGCGCCGCTCACCCATGCGGCCGGCCCGGTGACCATGGCGGCGCTCGCCATGGGCGCGACGGTTGTCGTGCTGCCGGCGTTCGATGCGGACGCTGTGATGTCCGCCATCGAGGAGCACAAGGTCACGCATATGTTCCTGCCGCCGACCGCGCTCTATTCCCTTCTCGGCCACCCGAAAGTAAGGGATCACGATTATTCGAGCCTCAAATATTTCCTTCTCGCCGGCTCGCCGGTATCGGGCGAGAAACTGAAGCAGGCGGTGGATGTGTTCGGTCCCTGCATGTGCCAGAGCTACGGTCAGACCGAGTTTCACCTCGTCGCCACATGGCTGTCGCCGGAAGTTGTCGCCGCAGCGGCGAAGGGCGAGCATCCGGAACGCCTCACAAGCTGCGGGCAGGCGACCTATTCCGTGCGCGTTGAATTGATGGACGATGACGGCAATCTTCTGCCAGTGGGCGAAGTGGGCGAAATCGTCGGGCGCGGCGGCATTGTCGGGGGCGGTTATTTCGAATTGCCCGAAGCGAGCGCCGAAGCCGTGGCCCATGGCTGGCATCACACCGGCGATGTGGGCAAGCGCGACGAACACGGATTTTTCTATATCGTCGACCGCAAGAAAGACATGATCGTCTCCGGCGGTTTCAATGTGTTCTCAGCCGAAGTCGAGGATGCGGTGATGGAGCTCGCCGAGGTCGCCGAATGCGCGGTGATCGGCGTGCCCCACGACAAATGGGGCGAGCAGGTCACCGCCATGGTGGTGAAAGCCAAAGGCGCCGATGTGGACGCGGAGAAAATCATCGCCCATGCGAAAGCGCGCATCGGCTCCGTCAAGGCGCCCAAGGACGTGCATTTCATCGACGCCATTCCGCGCACGCCCGTTGGCAAGATGGACAAGAAGAAACTGCGCGAACCGTTCTGGGGCGGCTCCGGGCGGAGCGTGAATTAGCAAGACTCTCTTCCCCCATTCATGGGGGAAGTACCGGCGAAGCCGGGGATGGGGGCGAAGTATGAAAAACACTTTGGAGCGTTT
>MDTA01140807.1_pt1 | contig 96134 bp, 105 predicted proteins | sample 811151 | NCBI WGS metagenome assembly MDTA01 (sample SAMN05326648, study PRJNA326480) | marine metagenome | isolation source: seawater | place: Indian Ocean: South | collected 2010 | reverse complement strand
GAGCCTACAGGGACGTACTTGCGGCGTTCCCGGAAGGGCGTCGCGCCCTGAGTCGCGCTCCGGCTGGAGCGAGACTTCCCGCCAAAGCGCGATGAACCACAAAAAAGCCCGCCGTTTGGCGGGCTTTTCCATGGCGAAAAAGGTCCGGCTTACCAACCGGTTGCCTTCTTCACGCCCTCGCCGATTTCGGCGGGGTTGCGGACGGTGACCACACCGGCCGCCTCCAGGGCGGCGAACTTCTCGTCCGCGGTGCCCTTGCCACCGGCGATGATCGCGCCGGCGTGGCCCATGCGTTTGCCCGGAGGCGCGGTGACACCGGCGATGTAGCTGACCACCGGCTTGGTCACGTGCTCCTTGATGTAGGCAGCCGCTTCGTCCTCGGCGGTACCGCCGATTTCACCGACCATCACGATCGCCTCGGTCTGCGGATCGTTCTGGAACATTTCCAGGGCGTCGATGAAGGTGGTGCCCGGGATCGGGTCGCCGCCGATGCCGATGCAGGTGGACTGGCCGTAACCCAGCTTGGTGGTCTGGTTGACCGCCTCGTAGGTCAGGGTGCCGGAACGGGACACGATGCCCACCTTGCCCGGCTTGTGAATGTGACCGGGCATGATGCCGATCTTGCATTCACCGGGGGTGATCACGCCCGGGCAGTTCGGGCCGATCAGGCGTACATTGCCCTTGCGGGTGATGTATTCCTTCACGTACAGCATATCCAGGGCGGGGATGCCCTCGGTGATGCAGACGATCAGCTCGATGCCCGCGTCCGCGGCTTCCACGATGGAGTCCTTGCAGAAGGCCGCCGGCACGTAGATCACGGAGGCGGTGGCGCCGGTCTGCTTGACCGCTTCCGCCACGGTGTTGAACACCGGCAGGCCCAGATGGGTCTGGCCGCCCTTGCCCGGGGTCACGCCGCCGACCATCTGGGTGCCGTATTCAATCGCCTGCTCGGAGTGGAAGGTGCCCTGGCTGCCGGTGAAGCCCTGGCAGATCACCTTGGTGTTCTTGTCGATCAATACGCTCATTTGGCACCTCCCGCGGCTTTCACCACCTGCTCGGCGGCGTCGTCAAAACTTTCTGCGGCGATGATGTTCATGCCGCTGTCGGCCAGCTTCTGGGCGCCCAGCTCGGCGTTGTTGCCTTCCAGACGCACCACCACCGGAACCTCGACGCCCACTTCTTCCACGGCGCCGATGATGCCTTCGGCGATCAGGTCACAGCGCACGATGCCGCCGAAGATGTTCACCAGCACGGCCTTGACCTGGTCGTCGGAGAGGATGATCTTGAACGCTTCGGTGACGCGTTCCTTGGTGGCGCCGCCGCCCACGTCCAGGAAGTTGGCGGGCGCGCCGCCCTTCAGCTTCACCAGGTCCATGGTGCCCATGGCCAGGCCGGCCCCGTTCACCATGCAGCCGATGTTGCCTTCCAGGGCCACATAGTTGAGGTCCCATTCGGCGGCGCGACGCTCGCGCTCGTCTTCCTGGGAGGGATCTTCCAGCGCCTTGATGTCGGCGTGGCGGAACAGCGCGCTGCCGTCCACGTTGATCTTGGCGTCCAGGCAGTGCAGATCGCCCTCTTCGGTGATCACCAGCGGGTTCACCTCGATAAGCGCCAGATCCTTGTCCTCGAACAGCTTGGCCAGGCCCACGAAGATTTTCGCGAACTGGTTGATCTGCTTGCCTTCCAGGCCCAGCTGGAACGCCAGCTCACGGCCCTGGTAAGGCAGCGCGCCGACCAGCGGATCGACGATCGCCTTGAGAATCTTTTCCGGGGTTTCCTCGGCCACTTTCTCGATTTCCACGCCGCCCTCGGTGGACGCCATGAAGACCACCCGGCGGGTGGTGCGGTCGAGCACCGCGCTCAGGTACAGCTCCTGGGCGATGTCGGTGCAGGTTTCCACCAGGATCTTGGAAACCGGCTGGCCGTGCTCGTCGGTCTGGAAGGTCACCAGACGCTGGCCCAGCCATTTTTCGGCGAACTCGGCCGCTTCCTCGGCGGAATTGACCAGTTTCACGCCGCCGGCCTTACCGCGGCCGCCCGCGTGAACCTGGGCTTTGACGACCCATTTGTCGCCACCGATTTCCTTCACCTTGGCCGCCACCTCTTCGGGGCTGTCGCAGGCGAATCCCTTGGAAACCGGCAGACCGTAATCAGCAAACAGCTGTTTAGACTGATACTCGTGGAGATTCATGCCTTAACTTCCATCAAAATGTCTGTGGATAGCGCTCCCGGCGCAGAGTCGGGGCCGCTGCGGGCCCCGCTCGGCGTGGGGCCCGTTTCTCGCGCGGGCCCTACTTCTTGCGGCGGCGTTGCGCCACGTGAATGGCTTTGTAGTCCGTGGCCAGAGCGGCTTCATGGACGGTCTCGGACAGGCTCGGATGGCCGAATACCATCAGCTGCAGGTCCTCGATGCTGGCGCCGAATTCCATGGCCACGACCCCTTGCTGAATCAGCTCGGAGGCCTGCGGGCCCAGTACGTGCATACCCAGCACGCGATCGGTCTTTTCGTCCACCACGAACTTCACCAGGCCACCGGGCTCGCCGGCGGCCAGGGCGCGGCCATTGGCGGCGAAGGGAACGGCACCCGTTTTGTACGGTTCGCCGGAGTCCTTCACCTCTTCCTCGGTTTTGCCCACCCAGGCCACTTCCGGGTGGGTGTAAATCACGCTGGGCACGGCGTCGTAATTCACCTGGGTATGCTCCCCGGCGATCACCTCCGCCACCATCACGCCCTCTTCGATGGCCTTGTGGGCCAGGGCGGGACCGCGCACCAGATCGCCAATGGCGTAAACGCCGGGCACATCGGTACGGCACTGGTTGTCCACGTAAATGAAATTACGTTCGTCCAGGGTGACGCCGGCGTCCTGGCTGAGCAGGCCCTCGGTGTAGGGACGGCGTCCCACCGCGACGATCAAACGATCGAAGGTTTCCTCGTGCTCTCCGTCTTTATCTGTATAGGTGACGCGCACGGAGTTCTTGTTTTTCTTGGTGCCGGTGACTCGGGCACCCAGCTGGATGTCGAGCCCCTGCTTGGTAAACAGTTTGGAGGCTTCCTTGGCGATCTGCTGATCCACCGCCGGCAGGAAGGTGTCCACCGCTTCCAGCACGGTGACCTGGCTGCCCAGGCGCGACCAAACGCTGCCCAGCTCCAGGCCGATGATGCCGGCGCCGATCACGCCCAGTTTCTTGGGCACGGAATCGAATTCCAGGGCGCCGGTGGAATCGACGATGATCTTCTGGTCCACCTCGGCGGGGGGGATCTCCACCGGCACGGAGCCGGCGGCCAGGATCACATTGTCCGCTTCCAGGGTCTGCTCATCGCCCTCGTGGGGGGTGAACACCACCTGTTTGTTGGCCTTGAGCTGGCCGGTGCCCTGCAGCCAGGTCACCTTGTTGGCCTTGAACAGGGAAGCCACGCCGCCGGTGAGCTGCTGGACCACTTTGTCCTTGCGCTCGTGCATGGTCTTCAGATCCAGGCTCAGCTTGCCCACGCCGATGCCATGGTCGGCGAAGCTCTCTTCGGCCTCATGGTACTTCCAGGAGGAATCCAGCAGCGCCTTGGAGGGAATGCAGCCCACGTTCAGGCAGGTGCCACCCAGGGCTGGCTGCTCCTGTTTGTTGATGCGCTTCTCGATGCAGGCGGTGTTGTAACCCAACTGCGCGGCGCGGATGGCGGCCACGTAGCCGCCCGGTCCACCGCCGATGACGATGACGTCGTATTTGTCAGCCATAACCAATCCTTTCGATCAAATGTCCAGCAGCAGCCGGGCCGGGTCCTCGATGAAGTTCTTCACGGTGACCAGGAACTGCACCGCTTGCTTGCCGTCGATGAGGCGGTGGTCGTAGGACAGCGCCAGGTACATCATCGGCAGAATCTCCACCTTGCCGTCCACGGCCATGGGCCGTTCCTGGATCTTGTGCATGCCCAGGATGGCGGTCTGCGGCGGGTTGAGAATCGGCATCGACATCAGGGAGCCGAACACGCCGCCGTTGGAGATGGTGAAGGTGCCGCCGGTCATCTCGTCGATGGACAGCTTGCCCTTCTGTGCTTTCTGACCGTAGTCGATGATCTGGGATTCCACTTCCGCCAGACCCTTCTGGTCGGCGTCGCGAATCACCGGCACCACCAGGCCGCGCTCGGTGGAGACCGCCACGCCGATGTCGTAGTAACCGTGGTAGACCACGTCGTCACCGTCGATGGAGGCGTTCACTTCCGGGAAACGCTTGAGCGCTTCCACGCAGGCGCGGCTGAAGAAGCCCATGAAGCCCAGACGCACGCCGTGGGCCTTCTCGAAGGCGTCCTTGTAGTTCTTGCGCATCTCCATGATCGGCTTCATGTTGACCTCGTTGAAGGTGGTCAACATGGCCGCGTTCTGCTGCGCGGACACCAGCCGTTCGGCGATGCGCTTGCGCAGGCGGGTCATGGGCACGCGGCGCTCCTCGCGCTCACCGGGCTCCGCCTCGGGGATCGGCGCCGCCTTGGATTCGCTGGAAGAAGAAGCCGGCTTCTCCTGGCGGTTGGCCAGGGCCTTCTCCACGTCTTCCTTGGTGATGCGGCCGTCGCGACCGGTGCCTTTCACGTCGCCGGCGGACAGGCCGTGCTCGCTCATCATCTTGCGCGCGGCGGGGCCCGCCTGGGCATCGTCGTCACCGCCCTTGTCCTCGGCCTGGGGGGCGCTCTCGGCGGCGGCTTCCTGCTTGCCGTCGTCCTTGCCGGCCTTCTCCTCGGCCTTGTCGTCGCCCTTGCTTTCTTCCTGTTTGGCGCCACCGCCGGAGCCGCTGCCGGCTTCCAGGGAGCCCAGGACTTCCTGGCTCTCAACGGTCTCGCCTTCGTCCTTGAGGATCTTGCCCACCACGCCATCGCTGGGGGCCACTACCTCGAGCACCACCTTGTCGGTTTCGATGTCCACCAGCAGTTCGTCACGTTTGACCGCCTCGCCTTCTTTCTTGTGCCAGGTGGCCACGGTGCCGTCCGCCACGGATTCCGGAAACTGTGGGGCCTTGATATCTGTCGCCATGCTGATTCCTTAAACCCTTTTCGGTTCGCTTTCGCTCATTTGATCTGGAATGCGTCTTCCACCAGACGCTGCTGCTGTTCCACGTGCAGGGACATGGAGCCCGCCGCCGGCGCGGCCGCCATTTCGCGGCCCGCGTAATGCACGGTCGTCTTGCCCACCGCCTTCGCCACGCGCAGGAAATGGTGCTGGGTGCTGAACCAGGCGCCCTGGTTCATGGGCTCTTCCTGACACCACACCAGCGTCTCCAGGTTCGGGTAGCGCTCCAGGATCTCGGTGAGACGTTTTTCCGGGAACGGATAGAGCTGTTCGATACGCACGATGGCGGTATCGTTCAGATCGTCGCTTTCCCGTTTTTCCAGCAGGTCGTAGTAGACCTTGCCGGAGCACATCACCACCCGCTTGACGCCCTTGGCGTCCAGGTCGGCGTGCTCGCCGATCACGGTCTGGAAGTGGCCCTCCGCCAGGTCCTCCAGGGAGGAAGTGGCGCGTTTGTGGCGCAGCAGGCTCTTGGGCGTCATCACCACCAGCGGCTTGCGCAGCGGGCGCACCGCCTGGCGGCGCAGCAGATGGAAAATCTGCGCCGGCGTGGTGGGCACGCACACCTGCATGTTGTGCTCGGCGCACATCTGCAGGAAGCGCTCCAGACGCGCGGAGGAATGCTCCGGGCCCTGCCCTTCGTAGCCGTGGGGCAGCAGCAGGCCGAGGCCGCAGAGACGGCCCCACTTGGCCTCGCCGGAGGAGATGAACTGGTCGATCACCACCTGGGCGCCGTTGGCGAAGTCACCAAACTGGGCTTCCCAGAGAATCAGCGCCTTGGGCGTGGTGGTGGCGTAGCCGTACTCGAAGCCCAGCACCGCTTCCTCGGAGAGCAGCGAGTCGTAGATGTCGTAGCGCGGCTGCCCCTCGTAGAGGTGCTGCAGCGGGACATAGTGTTCGCCGTTCTTCTGGTTGTGCAGGACCGCGTGGCGGTGGGAGAAGGTGCCACGGCCGGAGTCCTGGCCGGTGAGGCGCACCATCACGCCCTGGTCGACCAGAGTGGCGTAGGCCAGGGTCTCGCCGTAGCCCCAGTTGATGGGCATGGCGCCGGCGGTCATCTTGCGCCGGTCTTCCAGGATCTTCTTCACCTGGCGCTGCACCACCAGCCCCTCGGGCACGGTCTCCAGCCGGTTGGCCAGATCCTGCAGCTTGCTGAGCGGGTAGCCGGTGTCCCAGTCATCCTCCACGTCGTGGCCGATGTAGGGGGACCAATCCACGAACAGCGCCTTGTTGGGCTCGCGCACCAGGGATTTGACCACGTGGTTGCCCTCGTCCAGGGCATCCCGGTAGTCGTCCACCATCTTCTGGGCGTCCTGCTCGGCCACCACCTGCTCGTTGATCAGGCGCTCCGCGTACAGGCTGCGGCTGGACGGGTGCGACTTGATCTTCTTGTACATCAGCGGCTGGGTGGAGGACGGTTCGTCGGCCTCGTTGTGCCCGGCGCGGCGGTAGCAGATCAGGTCGATGACCACGTCCTTCTTGAACTGCATCCGGTAGTCCACCGCCAGTTGAGTGACGAAGTAGACCGCTTCCGGATCGTCCGCGTTGACGTGGAAGATCGGCGCCTGGACCATTTTCGCCACGTCGGTGCAGTACTCGGTGGAGCGCGCGTCGTCGCGGCGGCTGGTGGTGAAGCCGACCTGGTTGTTGACGATCACATGCAGGGTGCCGCCGGTGTGGTAGCCCCGGGTCTGGGACATCTGGAAGGTTTCCATCACCACGCCCTGGCCGGCGAAGGCGGCGTCACCGTGAATCAGGATCGGCACCACCTGGTCGCCGCCGCTGTCGTCGCGGCGGTCCTGGCGGGCGCGCACCGAGCCTTCCACCACCGGAGAGACGATCTCCAGGTGGGAGGGGTTGAAGGCCATCGCCAGATGGACCTCGCCGCCGGAGGTCTGCACGTTGGACGAGAAGCCCTGGTGGTATTTCACGTCACCGGAGCCGTTCTCGTTGAAACTCTTGCCCTCGAACTCGCCGAACAGGTCCCGGGGGCTCTTGCCCAGGGTGTTCACCAGCACGTTGAGGCGGCCCCGGTGGGCCATGCCGATGACCATTTCCTTGGCGCCGTAGCTGCCCACCCGCTGGATCATCTCGTCCATCAGCGGGATCAGGGACTCGCCGCCCTCCAGGCCGAAGCGCTTGGTGCCGGGGTAGCGGCTGCCCAGGTATTTCTCCAGGCCCTCGGCGGCGGTCAGCCGCTCGAGAATGTGCTGCTTGATGTCGGCGCCGTACTGCGGATGGCTGCGCACGCCTTCCAGCCGTTGCTGGATCCACCGCTTCTCGGCGGTGTTGACGATGTGCATGTACTCCGCGCCCACGGTGGAGCAGTAGGTGCCCTGCAGGCAGTCCATGATCTCCCGGAGCGTGGCTTCCGGCTTGCCCAGAAACAGATTGCCGGTCTGGAACACGGTGTCCAGATCGGATTTGCTGAGACCGTGATGGGCCAGCTCCAGGTCCTGCACCGCCTCGCGCTCCATGATCCCCAGGGGATCGAGCTTGGCCACCTGGTGGCCACGGTTGCGGTAGGCGGCGATCAGGTGCAACACCCGCACCTGACGGCGCTCATGCTCGGAGCTCACCGCGCTGGCGCCCATTTTCTGGACCCGGGAACGGTTCTTGGCTTCCAGGAGGAAATGCTCGCGCACCGCCGAGTGGGGTACGTCGGATTCCACCGCGCCGTTGACGCTGGGGAGTTTCTCGAAGTAGGCGCGCCAGTCTTCCGGCACGGAGTTGGGATCGGTCAGGTAGGATTCGTACAGTTCATCAACATAGGCCGCGTTGGCGCCCCCGATGTGGGAGGACTGCCATTGGCGGTACATGGAACTGTCTTGCATCGTCGCTCGTTCCTTAGCCGGGCGAACGTCACGCCTGTGGGCATGCATGCTTCTGTCCACAGGGCCGCGACCCTGTTACCCGTGCTTATCGCTGTTTACGGAAACGGCGCCTTTTAAGCACCGTCCCCACCCTGCTGTCGCGACTCCGGGGTTGCCGGAATCGCCCCGTATTGTATTACGTTTGCGGTGCTATTGTTAGGCACCACGAGACCAAGGTCGAACCCATTTCCCGGCCTGGTCGCATTCGGATACAAATTAGCGGGTGCCGGACACAAAAAAGGCGGCCCGAGGGCCGCCTTTCGTGTCTTACACGCCCCGTTCCAGGAGCATGGACCGGATGTGGCCGATCGCCCGGGTGGGGTTGAGCCCCTTCGGGCAGACACTCACGCAGTTCATGATGCCGTGGCAGCGGAACAGGCTGAACGGGTCGTCCAGCCGGGACAGGCGCTGCTCGGTGGCGTCGTCGCGGCTGTCCGCCAGGAAGCGGTAGCTCTGCAACAGGGCCGCCGGGCCCAGGAACTTGTCCGGGTTCCACCAGAAGCTCGGGCAGCTGGTGGAGCAGCACGCGCACAGAATGCACTCGTACAGGCCGTCCAGCTTGGCGCGGTCTTCCGGGGTCTGCAGGCGCTCGATGGCCGGCGCCGGGGACTCGTTCTGCAGGTAGGGCTGCACCTTCTCGTACTGCTGGTAGAACACGCCCATGTCCACGACCAGGTCACGGACCACCGGCAGACCGGGCAGCGGCCGCAGCACCAGCGGCTTCTTGCCTTCCTTCACGCCCGGCGCCACTTCCGACAGCGGGGTGATGCAGGCGAGACCGTTCTTGCCGTTGATGTTCATGCCATCGGAACCGCACACGCCCTCGCGGCAGGAGCGACGGAACGCCAGGGAGGGATCCTGCTCCTTGAGGAGGTTGAGGACCTCGAGCACCATCAGATCCTTGCCGTTGGTCTCGACCTCGTACTCCTTCATGCTCGGTTCGCGGTCGGTCTCCGGATTGTAGCGGTAAACACTGACTTTCATGGCTACACGTCTCCGTTAGTAGGTCCGGACCTTGGGCTGGAAGGTGTCGACGGTCTTCGGCTCGAAGTTCACGTCGCGCTTGCCCAGCTGCTTGGTCTTGGGATCGTAGATGGAGTGGCACAGCCAGTTCTCGTCGTCCCGGTCCGGGAAGTCGTAGCGCGAGTGGGCGCCGCGGCTTTCGGTACGGTTGGAGGCGGCGATGGCGGTGGCTTCCGCCACTTCCAGCAGATTGTCGAGCTCCAGCGCTTCCACGCGGGCGGTGTTGAAGGCGCTGCTCTTGTCCTCCAGATGGGCGTTGGCGATGCGCTCGCGCAGCTTGGCGAGCTTCTCCACGCCCTCTTCCATCAGGTCGCCCTTGCGGAACACACCGAAGTGGTTCTGCATGGTGCTCTGCAACTCCTTGCGCAGGCTGGCGACGGATTCGCCGTCCTTGGAGTCGTTCCAGCGGTTGACCCGGGCCAACGCGGCGTCGATGTCGTCGTCGCTGGGCTCGTACTGGGTCATGCCCTGGCGCAGCGCGTCCTCGATGTAGAGGCCGGCGGCGCGGCCGAACACCACCAGGTCGAGCAGCGAGTTGCCGCCCAGACGGTTGGCGCCGTGCACGGATACACAGGCTACCTCGCCCACCGCGAACAGACCGTTAACGACCTGGTCCTGGCCCTCGTGGCCACCGCTCATGCGCAGCGCCTGGCCGTGCACATTGGTGGGAATGCCGCCCATCATATAGTGGCAGGTGGGCACCACCGGAATGGGCTCCTTGACCGGGTCGGTGCCGGCGAAGGTGATGGCCAGCTCACAGATGCCCGGCAGGCGGCTGTGCAGCACTTCCTCGCCCAGGTGATCGAGCTTCAGGTAGACGTGGTCACCCTCGGGGCCGTCACCGCGACCGTCGAGAATTTCCATCATCATGGAGCGCGCCACCACGTCGCGGGACGCCAGGTCCTTGGCGTTGGGCGCGTAGCGCTCCATGAAGCGCTCGCCGTCCTTGTTGATCAGGTAACCGCCCTCGCCCCGGCAGCCCTCGGTCACCAGCACGCCGGCGCCGGCGATGCCGGTGGGGTGGAACTGCCACATCTCGATGTCCTGGACCGGCACGCCGGCGCGCAGGGCCATGCCCACGCCGTCGCCGGTGTTGATCAGGGCGTTGGTGGTGGACGAGTAGATGCGCCCGGAGCCGCCGGTGGCGAACACCGTGGCCTTGGCCTTGAAGAACACGGTCTCGCCGGTCTCGATGGAGAAGGCGATCACGCCGCAAACGTTCTCGTCGGCGTCCTTCACCAGCTCGGCGGCGTACCATTCATTATAGAACTGGGTGCCGTTCTTCAGGTTCTGCTGGTAGAGGGTGTGCAGCAGGGCGTGACCGGTGCGGTCCGCCGCCGCGCAGGTGCGCGCCGCCTGGCCGCCCTCGCCGAAGTTCTTGGACTGGCCGCCGAACGGACGCTGGTAGATGCGGCCTTCCTCGGTGCGCGAGAACGGCAGGCCCATGTGGTCCAGCTCGAACACCGCTTCCGGGCCCACCTGGCACATATATTCGATGGCGTCCTGGTCACCGATGTAATCGGAGCCCTTGACGGTGTCGTACATGTGCCAGCGCCAATCGTCATTGGGATCGGCGGAGGCGATCGCGCAGGTGATGCCGCCCTGGGCGGACACGGTGTGCGACCGGGTCGGGAATACCTTGGAAATCAGCGCGGTCTTGAAACCGGACTGGGCCATTTGCAGGGAAGCACGCATGCCCGCCCCCCCGCCGCCAACGACGATCGCGTCAAAGGTGATGGTACGAATGGACATGGATTATGCGCCTCCCCAGATCATCAGCAGACCCCACAGGATGTAGACCAGCAGCAGCAGCGCGATGGCCATCTGCACGATCAAGCGCACGCCGGTGGCGGCTTTGCCGAAGGTCATGCCGGTCAGATAGTCGGTGGTTACACTCCACAGGCCGATCCAGGTATGGGCGGCCACGGAGAACAGCATCAGGGTGTTGGCGATCCGCATCGGCGTGGAACCCATGAAGGCGCTCCAGGTGCCGTAGTCCAGATCGCCGCTGCAGACCAGAAAGCCCACCATGCCGATCACGTACAGAGCGATCACCACGGCGGACACACGTTGAATCAGCCAGTCATAAAGGCCGTTGCGGCCCAGGCTCGTTACGCTCGTTACCATACCCAGGCTCCTGCCAATACAATCAGTACCGCGGTGATGATGAACGTGGCGGTGGCGCCACGGCGGCCGCCTTCCAGGGTCTCACCCACGCCCGCATCCATGATCAGGTGGCGGATACCGGCCACCAGGTGGTAGGAAATAAAGGCGAGAATGGCCCACAGCACCAGCTTGGCCAGGGGCGAGGTCATCAGCTGTTTCAGGTCCGCAAAGCTCTCCGGAGACGCCAGGGAGCGATCCATCATCCACAGCAACACGGGCAGGGCCACGAAAATGGCCACGCCGGTGATACGGTGGGTGATGGACGCAATGGCGGTGACCGGGAACTTGATCGTCGTCAGATCGAGGTTAACGGGTCTCTTATCGTTCACGGTAGCCTACACTTTTGCCGGGCTCCGGCGGCACGCCGGAGCGGTTGTCGGGAACTTGGCATCACCGGCGGCGTCGGAACGCTTGGGTGGAGAGGCCGATGCTGCCCGGGCCGGGGTTGGAGCCCACTGAAGCCTGAACCGTGCCACGCCGGGCCGGCGGGTCCGGGGCGCGTCGGGTGGAGGCTTCGTCGCGGGCGGCAGTATATCGCCGCGCCTGCGGCAAAACAAACGCGAAACTGCGACTTTTATATTAGCCACCGCGCCGGTGGTGGCACCGTGAAGACGCGACGGCGATTTTAGCGGGTGGCGCTTAATCGCTTGTTTTCCAAAGCCCTTTGCCCGGCGGCGGGCTGACGGCGGGCGTCGACGCCCCGGAACGGTGCGCGCTAATACGCTGTTTACCCTGGAAAAGTGGCGCCCGCGCCGGGCCGGCTTCTCGTTGACAAAGACCCACCAAAACTTTAACGTCCCCCGCGCTCTGGAGGACCTTCCCCGCCGGGACCCGCGGCCGATACCCTGCATTGGCCGGCGCCCCGGAGGCGTACCTCTATTCACCGAGGAGAAATTCCCATGACCGAGAAGAAAGCCATTCTCAAGGTAGAGGGCCGCGACGATCTGGAATTGCCGATCCTGACGCCCACCCTGGGCCGCGAAGAGATCGACGTTTCCTCCCTGACCGCCAACGGCCTGTTTACCTTCGACCCGGGCTTTACGTCCACCGCCTCCTGCGAATCCAAGATCACCTATATCGACGGTGAAGCCGGCAAGCTGCTGCACCGGGGCTACTCCATCGAGGAACTGGCCGCCAAGTCCGATTACCTTGAGGTGTGCTACCTGCTGCTCAATGGCGAACTGCCCAATGCCGAGCAGAAAGAGGCATTCGTCGGCACCGTGAAGAACCACACCATGGTGCACGAGCAGATTCGCAATTTCTTCAACGGCTTCCGCCGTGACGCCCATCCCATGGCGATCATGTGCGGCGTGGTCGGCGCCCTGTCCGCCTTCTACCACGACTCACTGGACATCACCAACGCCGAGCACCGCGAGGTCACCGCCTTCCGGCTGATCGCGAAGATGCCCACCATCGCGGCCATGTGCTACAAGTACGGCCTCGGCCAGCCGCTGATGTACCCGCGTAACGATCTCGGCTACGCGGAGAACTTCCTGCACATGATGTTCGGCAATCCGTGCGAGGAAACCCAGGTCAGCCCCACTCTGGCGCGGGCCATGGACAAGATTTTCATCCTCCACGCCGACCACGAGCAGAACGCCTCCACCTCCACGGTGCGCCTGGCGGGCTCCTCCGGCGCCAACCCGTTCGCCTGCATCGCCGCCGGCATCTCCGCTCTGTGGGGCCCCGCCCACGGCGGCGCCAACGAGGCGGTGCTGAACATGCTCGACGAGATCGGCGACATCAGCCAGATCGAGACCTACGTCGCCAAGGCGAAGGACAAGAACGACCCCTTCAAGCTGATGGGCTTCGGCCACCGCGTGTACAAGAACTACGACCCGCGCGCCACCGTGATGCGCGAGTCCTGTCACGAGGTGCTCAACGAGCTGGGCATCAACGATCCCAAGCTCGAACTGGCCATGAAGCTGGAAGAGATCGCCCTGAACGACCCCTACTTCAAGGAGAAGAAGCTGTTCCCGAACGTGGACTTCTACTCCGGCATCATCCTCAAGGCGATTGGCATCCCGACCTCCATGTTCACCGTGATCTTCGCCCTGTCCCGCACCGTGGGCTGGATCGCGCACTGGAACGAGATGATCTCCGACCCTTACAAGATCGGCCGTCCCCGCCAGCTCTACACCGGCGAGACCGAGCGCTCCATGGAGCCGCTCAACGAGCGCGACTGAGCGCCCGAACGCCGATCGACGAAAAGGCCGCCTCCGGGCGGCCTTTTTTTATGGCGGTGGAGTACCTACACTTTTGGCCTGTTTTTTTGGATCAGGCCCATAGGAAATCACAATGAAAAAAATCATCGCCCTGCTGATCGTCGCGGTCCTGGCCGCCTACCTGCTGTTCTGGCCCGTGCCCATCGAGCCGGTGGCGTGGGACGCGCCGCGGGCACCCGCCCTGGAGGGCGATTACGCGGTCAACGACCGGCTGGCGTCGGCGCGGCGGCTGGCCGCCGGCCACGGCACCGGCCCCGAGGACGTGGCCATCGACGACGACGGCAACCTCTATGTGGGCTTCGAGGACGGCCGCCTGGTGCGCTTCGACGCCCGCGGCGAGAACCCGGACCTGATCGCCAACACCCAGGGCCGCCCCCTGGGCCTGGATTTCGCCCCGGACGGCAGCCTGGTGGTGGCCGACGGCTACCGTGGCCTTCTGCGCGTGAACCCGGGCTCCGGGCGCGTCGAGGTGCTCACCGACGGCGCCGACGGCGTGCCCTTCCGTTTCACCGACGATGTGGACGTGGCCTCCGACGGCACCATCTATTTCACCGACGCCTCCAGCAAGTTCGGCCCGGCCATGCACGCCCGGGACGACATCATCGAGCACGGCGGTCACGGTCGCTTCCTCAAGTTCGACCCGGCCTCCGGCGCCACCACGGTGCTCATCGACGGCCTGCAGTTCGCCAACGGCGTGGCCCTGTCCCGGGACGAGGATTTCGTGGTGGTCACCCAGACCGGCAGCTACAACGTGCTGCGTTACTGGCTGCGCGGCGAGCGCGCCGGCCAGCATGAGGTCTTCTTCGAGAATCTGCCGGGCATTCCGGACGGCGTTTCCGGCAACGGCGACGGCACCTTCTGGGTGGCCCTGTTCGCGCCCCGCAACGCCGCCCTGGACGCCATGGCCGACAAGCCCCTGCTGCGCAAGGTGGTGTTCCGCCTGCCGGCCTTCATGCAGCCGCAACCGGCCCGCCACGCCTTCGTGCTGGGCCTGGACGAGCAGGGCCGCGTCACGCACAACCTGCAGCACCGCGCCGAGGGCGCCTTCGCGCCCATCACCAGCGTGGAACAGCGCGGCCAGCGCCTCTACCTGGGCAGTCTGACCCGCGACAGCTTCGCCGTGCTTCCGCTCACCGCCACCGAGGAGTAACGCTATGACCACCACCGCCTTTATCGGCCTCGGCAACATGGGCTACCCCATGGCCGGGCATCTGGCCCGGGCCGGATTCGACGTCACCGTCTACAACCGCAGCGAGGACAAGGCCCGCCGCTGGGTGGAGGAATACGGCGGCCGGCAGGCACGCACCCCCGCCCTCGCCGCCCGTGGCGCCGAATTCGTGTTCGTGTGCGTGGGCAACGACAACGACCTCCATCAGGTCACCGTGGAAGACAACGGGGCCGTGCACGGCCTGAGCGCGGAATCCGTGCTGGTGGATCACACCACCGCCAGCGCCGCCATGGCCGAGACCCTGGACGCCGCCTGCCGGGAAAAAGGCGGGCGCTTCATGGACGCGCCGGTGTCCGGCGGCCAGCAGGGGGCGGAAAACGGCCAGCTGTCGATCATGTGCGGCGCCGACCAGGTCACCTTCGAACGGCTCGCGCCGGTGCTCGACCACTACGGCAAGAGCGTCGTGCACATGGGCCCGGTGGGCCAGGGCCAGCTCACCAAAATGGCCAACCAGATCTGCGTGGCCAGCGTCATCGAAGGGGTGGCGGAAGCCCTCTCCTTCGCCCGTGACGCCGGCCTGGACGCGGAGAAGGCCATGCAGGTGATCGGCGCCGGCGCCGGCGGCTCCTGGCAGCTGGTCAACCGCCACCGGACCATGCTCGCCGACGACTACGACCACGGCTTCGCGGTGGACTGGATGCGCAAGGACCTGGACATCTGCCTGGCGGAAGCCACCCGCCAGGGCACCAGTCTGCCGGCCACCGCCCTGATCAACGAGTTCTACAAGGAAGTCCAGGCCATGGGCGGCGGCCGCTGGGACACCTCCAGCCTGCTGCGCCGCCTGCGCCGGGACAAGGGTTAACCGTCCTCCGCCGGCATCGCGCCCCGCTCCGGCACCAGCGCCCGGGCATTGTCCCGGGCCAGGGCCCGGGCGGCCTCCTCGGGCAAGGCGTCCAGCAACGGCCGGTAGGCGTCCAGAATCTTCTCCATGCTGTCGAAATGGCCCACCAGATCGGTGCCCAGGGTGAAGCGCTCCGGGTGATCCTCGATCAATGACAGCCACACCGCGCGCGGCTCCCCGTCGTCCAGCAGATAGTGCTCGCGCACGCTCCAGGACAGATCCACGTAGAGATTGTCGTAGCGGTCCAGCAGAGCGCGAATGATCGCCGGCAGGGTTTTCAGCGGCGCCTGGCGTTTCTCCACGCCGCCGCTGGTGCCGGCGTGGGCGAGCACGAAGCGCGTCTCCGGGTGGGCCTGAAGCGCCGCCTCCAGTTCCTCCAGATAGATCGGCGTCTCCTCGCGCAGGGAGGTCAGATTGCTGTGCAGCAACACCGGCAGGTCGTGGCGACCGGCCACCGCGTAAACCTTCATCAGGGCCGGGTGATTGGCCCGTGGCGTTTCGCCCTTGGTCAGGGCGGTGAGATCGTCATGGCGGGTGATCACTTCGCCGATGCCCCGCCACAGGCCCGGGTAGCGCTCGATCAATCGCTCCACCTGGCGGGCGGCGTTGAGATCGGTGGGGTTGAAGCCGCTGATGAACGGCACCAGCCGCCGCCGTTTCTCCTCCGGCAGGGCCAGAATCGCCTGGGCGACGATGTCGTCGGTGGCGCTGTAATAGTACAGCGGCGCCTCGTCGCCCAGATAATAGCGCGGCCGGCGCGGCGCGTTCTGCTCCCATTTCTTGACCACCGGCAGGCCGAACAACCAGGCCTGCTCCACCCCGGCCTCGTCCATGGCCTCGAACATGGCGTCAGCGCCATCGCTCTCCTGCATGAAATCCACGTAATGCAGATGGGCATCCACCCAGGCGTATTCCCGGGCCCAAAGCGGGCCGCTGGCCAGCAACACCAGCCATAACAATGCGCGCACTTCCCTTCTCCGTCGCTCCTGGTAATGGATACAGGGACCGGGCCGGCGCCCTCGGGTTTCCCGCCGGCGGGCGGATTGAACAGTTTTTCACAGTCGGCATGTCCATTTGTGGACATTATTTCGGCTATCTGTTTATAATGGACAAAACATTCAGGAGGTTTACGCCATGCAACCGGCCATCGCGCCCCCCGACCAGCCGCTCGACGACCGCGCCCGCCACGCCGCCCTGCGCGCCGTGCTGCGCCTGCTCGACCACTGGGAATGCAGCGAAAAGGAAAAGATGGCGCTGCTCGGTGTCGGGCGCTCCACCCTGCACAAATACCAGAGCCGCCCGGACAGCGCCCGCATCGGCAACGATCTGCTGGAGCGGCTCAGCTATCTGCTCAATATCCACCAGGCGCTGCGCACCCTGTTCGGCAACCGGGAAAACGTCTACGGCTTCGTGCGGCTGCCCAACCACAACCCCTTCTTTAACGGAGCCAGCCCCATGGACGTGATGAGCAACGGCCGGGTGGCCAGCCTCTACGAGGTGCATCGCCAGCTCGACAGCCTGCGCGGAGGCCAGTGGTGAGCGAGCGGTCGGCCCTGCCCGTGCGCGATTGCCGGCACCAGGACGCCTACCGGCTGGTCAACGGCAAGTACCCGCCGATCCATATTTTCGACGACGTCGCCGACCAGGGCGATTTCGACGCCCTCTACGCGGTCCAGGCGCTCACCAATCCGCGCCTGCAGATGCAGGTGGGCGAACTGCACCGGGTGCCGGAAGCCCGCCGCCCCTGGGGCATTCCCGGCTGCAACTACGCGCTCGGCCCCTTCGTGCACCTGAGCCCCCAGGGCTCGCGCTTCTCCGACGGCGACTACGGCGTGTTCTACTGCGCCGAGCGCATGGCCACCGCCATCGCCGAAACCCGCTATCACCAGGAACGCTATTTCCGCAATGTGACCGGCCTGAAGTACGACCGCATCGTGATGCGCGGGCTGCGGGTACGCTTCAGCGCCCGGCTGCGCGACATCCACACCCCCTACCGGGACGATCGCGGCTGGCACGATCCGGACGATTACAGCGCCGCCCGGCGACTGGGCCGGACCCTGCGCGACGCCGACGAACACGGCCTGGCCTACGGCTCCGTGCGCCACCAGCGCGCTCTGTGTTTCGCCCTGCTCTCCCCCCATCTGATCGAGGCCGTGACCCCGGCCACCCACTATGAGTACGTGTGGGACGGCGAGAAGATCGCCCATGTGCTGACCATCCGGCGCCTTGCCGGCGGCGGCGCGGGCGCCTAGGCTGAAAGCTCCCTTCAGCGACCCGGGGTCGCCGCCATCATGTCCGATACGCCACCCGATGCCCTGCTGCTGGACCTGTCCGGGGTGCTCTATCAGGGCACCCGCGCCCTGCCCGGAGCCCAGGACGCCCTGCGGCGCCTGCGCGCCGCCGGCCTGCCGGCGCGCTTCGTCACCAACACCTCCCGGCGAAGCCATGCGCAACTGCTCGACGACCTTCGACAACGGGGCTTCCGGATCGACCCGGACGAGCTGTTCACCGCGCCCCGCGCCGCCCACGACTGGCTCAAGGCGCGCGGTTTCCGCCCCTGGTGCCTGATCCACCCGGATCTGCGCGACGATTTCAGTGACCTGCCCGGCGACGACCCGGACGCGGTGCTGATCGGCGACGCCGGGGACGACTTCACCTACCCCAACCTGGACCGGGCCTTTCGCTTGCTGCACGACGGCGCCGAACTGGTGGCCATGGGCGTGAACCGGCACTTCCAGCTGGACGACGGCCTGCACCTGGACGCTGGCCCCTTCGTGCGGGCCCTGGAGTACGCCGCCCACCGCACCGCCACGGTCACCGGCAAACCCGCCCGGGCCTTTTTCGACCAGGCCGTGGACAGCCTCGGCCTGCCCGCGGACCGGGTGATGATGATCGGCGACGACGCCGCCAGCGACGTTCAGGGGGCCCTGGACGCCGGGCTGCAAGGCTGTCTGGTGAAGACCGGGAAATACCGGCCCGGCGATGAAGACGGGATTCGGGGAACGTTCTGGCTGGAGGCGGACATCGGGGGCGCCGTGGCGCGGGTGCTGGGCAAAGGGGCGACGCGCCACTGAGCCTTCATGCCTCGAATAGCGCGGTAGGAGCGACCGGGCGGCGCTCCGCTTCAGTCGCGATATCAGGCCGCTGAAAACGTCGGAGCGGCCGTCCCTGGCGAGACATTATGCTCTCCAGGACGCCCGGCCCGGCCATCCCTGGCCGGGCGTTCGCCGCGCTGCGAAGCGGTGCTTCGGTCGCGGCTCACCCCCCAGAGGTGAAACGCCAAACAAAAAGGCCCCGGCTCTGTCGAGCCGGGGCCTTTTTGTTTGGCGTCCCCTAGGGGAGTCGAACCCCTGTTACCGCCGTGAAAGGGCGGTGTCCTAGGCCACTAGACGAAGGGGACGTTTTTGGTGGAGCCAGGCGGGATCGAACCGCCGACCTCAACACTGCCAGTGTTGCGCTCTCCCAGCTGAGCTATGGCCCCAAACTTGTCCCACCGGGTCATGCCCTGTGTGGAGCCGCGTATTTTACGCAGCGGCCCTTACCTGTCAAGCACTCTCCGGCGGTTTTTGACGGTTGCGTGTCCGTCTGTTCATCCCTTAACCGGTTTGTTGAAAAAGTGAGCCGAATTCCTTTTCCAGCTTCTTGGTCTGCTTCTTGGAAACGCCGCCCAGCACCTCGATGGCGTGGCGCAGGCGGGCACGGCTGACGTCCGAGCCGAGCAGTTCCATGCTGTCCACCACGGAGAAGCTGGCACTGGTGCCGGCCACCGCCACGAACACCGGGAACAGGAAGTCCTTGATCTTCACCTCCATGGCGTCCGCCAGGATCTTGGCGTCGGCGAACAAGCGGTCCCGGGTCCAGTCGCGCTGCGCTTCGCAGGCCCACAGGAAGAACTGCAGCCAGCGCTTCTGGGTGTCGGTGTCGTATTTGGGATGCTCGAAATCCGCTTCACCGATGCTCACCTGCCCGGCGAAGCAGAAACCGGCCTTGTCCACCACCTCGCCGAAGGTTTCCACCCGTTGCTTCACATGGGGCAGCACCTTCATGGCGTAGTCACGGTTGAAGGCCCAGTCCACCAGTTGCTGCAGGAACTGCTCATCGGAGAGGTCCCGCAGCCACTGGCCGTTGAGCCAGCTCAGCTTCTCCACGTCGAACACCGGCCCACCCAGGGACACCCGCTGGATGTCGAAGGCGGCCTGCATCTCGTCCAGGGTGAAGCGTTCCCGCTCGTCGGGCATGGACCAGCCCATGCGGCCCAGGTAGTTCACCACCGCCTCCGGCAAATAGCCCATGCGGCGGTAGAAGTTGATGCTGGTGGGGTTCTTGCGCTTGCTCAGCTTGGACTTGTCCGGGTTGCGCAGCAGCGGCATGTGGCACAGCACCGGCATGTCCCAACCAAAGTACTGGTACAGCAGCTTGTGCTTGGGCGCCGAGTTGAGCCACTCCTCGCCACGAATCACATGGGTGATGCCCATCAGGTGATCGTCCACCACGTTGGCCAGGTGGTAGGTGGGCATGCCGTCGGATTTCAACAGAATCTGCGCGTCCACCAGGGCCCAGTCCAGCTCCACGGTGCCGCGCAGCTGATCCTCCACCGGGCAGCGGCCGTCCTTGGGCACGCGCATGCGGATCACGTAGGGCGCGCCCTGCTCTTCCCGGCGCGCCTGCTCGCCGGCGTCCAGCTCCAGGTCCTCGGGTTTGAGGGCGCGGTTCTCGCCGGCCTCCTTGAGAGCGGCGCGCAGCTCGTCCAGCTCCTCGGCGGTACGGAAGCATTTGAAGGCGTGGCCGTCGGCCAGCAGCCGCTCGGCGTGTTCCCGGTAGATCGTGGCCCGCTCGCTCTGGCGGTAGGGGCCGTGGGGGCCGCCCACGTCCGGGCCCTCGTCCCAGTTCAGGCCCAGCCAGCGCAGGGAGTCCAGGATCGCCTGTTCCGAAGCGTCCGTGGAGCGGCTCTGGTCGGTGTCCTCGATGCGCAGAATGAACTGGCCGCCGTGCTGGCGGGCATAGCAGAGGTTGAACAGGGCGATATAGGCGGTGCCCACATGGGGGTCACCGGTGGGCGAAGGCGCCACCCGGGTACGAACGGTCATGCTGACTCCGTGGCCGGAATATAAGAAAGGCGCGTATTGTAGAAGATACGCGCCCTCTTATCAGCATGCGCCGCAGGCGCCATCAGCATACGCCGCCGCCGGATGGCGGCGACGGGTGGTCGGTCAGCGGCGTCCCACCACCAGGCTGATGATCCAGATTACCAGGAACACCACGAACAGAATTTTCGCGATGCCGGCGGCCGTGCCCGCGATGCCGCCAAAACCCAGTACCCCGGCGATGATCGCGACTACCAGAAAAATCAGACTCCATCCCAACATGGTTTTGTTCTCCCTGTATCGTCTTCGGTGATTCTATGAAAAACAAAGCAGGAAAAACCGGCAAGACGCTTTTACACGAATATACCATTGTTGAGGTTTTTTACGTTGGCGGTTTTCCGTGATCGCCGCCGCCGTGCGATAATACCGCCATGTCCGAAACCCCTTCTCTCAGCGCCCCCGCGCCGTTGTCACGGCGTCTGTCCATTGCTCCGATGATGGCTTGTCACCATGGCGGAAAATTTTTCTTATAAATCAATCAATTACCCGAACAGTGAAATTACATGGCGTAGATATGGTGTAACACGTGTCGTGTAATCCCAGGCTGACATCAGCTGACGCAACCAGCCTACAGACGCCCCGCTGCCGCCGCGCTACGCGGCGGGCACTTACACGACCCGCATGTAGTAAGTCGCTTCGACCCGTTTGGTATTCGTATGATCGCCGGTGCGCGCGCCCGGACTATCCGCGGAATCGAAATAGGCTGCCCCCGTCGTCCCTTCCTGCGGGCCTGTCAGACGATTCTGGGAACTGCCTGAGCTGAAGGCCCCACTATTCGTTGTTCGTTGTGCAGCGAACGATACCTCGCCGGTGATACGCTGCATCTGGTCTGGATGGTAATTGCCGGAAATGCCGGGCGTGATATGGGCCGCCATCGTATTGACCAGGTGCACGGTCTGCCCAGAAAGCGGCCCGCTGGCGATCTGCGCGGTGGCCACCAACAGAGGCCCGGAGCCAGTAACCGACTCATTGGTCAGCAGGCCCTCATTATAATCACCCGCACCGGACTCACCGGCGGTCAGCCGGATGTACTTGGCGCTACCGCTGTTATCCGGTGGCTCGACGCCAGGCAGATGGTCCCATAGCGGGAACGACTCACCGACCATTTTCCCGGCCACAGCAGCCAAGACAAGACCATCCCCTGCCGCGTTCACCACCACCGATTTGCCCGAATCTGCCGCCGTCGTTTCGGGCAGTGCGGTCATGCCGTCGGCGATCTGTTGAGCCTGATCGCGTGCCTCCCCAGCTCCCTGCTCCGCCTGCCCGGCAGCGGTCGCCAGCTGTTCGGTTTGGCCACGCAGATCCGAGGTCTCGTCTCGCAGCTCCTCCGCATCTTGGACCAATCCCTGGACCTGCTGGACGGACTGCGCCACCCCGGCGCGATCTTCGCCAGTGGCCTGGGCATTCTGACCTGATGTCGTGGCCGCTTCCTCAGAGGATTCGGAGAACCCCTGCGCCTGGTCACGCCAGTCCTTCGCCTGGCCCACAACCTCCAGGGCCTCGCCTGCCTCGGTGACCAGGTTCTGCACCCGGTCGGCCAGATCCCGGTTGTAGCCCTGGACCGGCACGCCCCACCAGTCGGCGCTATCCGCTGCCGTCTCGCCGACGTAGCCCCGCGCGATGGCCAGCTCGGCGTCCGAGGCGATGTTCTGGATCAGGTAGAGGCGCCCGTCCGGCGCCAGCAGGCCGTCACCTACGCGCAGATTCTCAACAAACGCCGTGCCCGTTCCGGACACAGTGGTGCTGTCCTGGGTGACGGTAATCGTCCCCTGGTGGTACCAGTAAGCCATGGTAGATCCTCAGAAACCGGTCACATCGATGACTAGAAGAAGGGTGGTAGAGAGAATTGTATTGGGGAAAACAAAGCTTCCAGGGTCGCGGATAAAGACACCCCAAGTCGGAGCCTGACCAACTTCAATGCCCCCAAGGGTAGGAGTTTCGACCATCATAGAAAAATCGAACACATATCCATTCACGGCTGGCTGCGAACCAACAATGAATCCGTAGTACCTGCGGGCGGTCTGGGCAAAAATGATCGCCACTTTTTTTCCTGAGTAAGACCTAGAATCTTGATCGAGGATGTCGGAATACGAAAGAAAATCCAGTAGCCGCAGCATTCTAAACCGCGAGTCGTAGCGCTTCACTCCGCCCGCATCGTTGACCAGCAAACCGTATCGGTTCGAGGACATGGTGTGGTACTCAAGGGGGTCGAACACGAAATACTCGACCTCCGCATTTTCCACCAGCGACACGATGACAAAGGTAAAGGAGCCACCGCCGTTATTGATGATCCCGCGCAGATTCACCCGGGCCCCAGGTTCCGCCCTGAGGGCCATCACCGGCGCCCCCAGCCCTGTGACCGTGAGGAACGACCACCAGCTGCTCGCTGCTCCACCGGTGTGCCATACATCAGGCTGGACAATGCCCTGCTGGACCAAACCCATGTTGCTGTAGTTGGCGTCGATCTGGACCTGAGCGTCATCGTTTCGCACGAATAGACCGAACGACATCAGTAAATCCCGTAGTGGACGGTGGCGACGATGCGGGTATCGGTATCTGGGAATTGCCAAGACACCGTGGCGCCGTTCAGCTTCACCTCAGGCGGGAATGCGCCCAGGCTGTTCCGTGAGGTGGTGGCCTCAACAAAAATCCAAATATCGGACCCCGCCGGCACGTTGTTGATGGTGTAGGAACCGTTCGAGGTGCCGGTGGTGAAGCTCCCCATGTACCGCGTCAGCCGGCGCGTGACATCGATGTCCAGGACGCCGTTTTCATCCCAGGTGCGCAGGCCCGCCGTCATGCGTCCAGGTCCCCCAACTGCACCCTCAGGGTGTCGTTTTCGTCAAACACCTTCACCGCCCGATTATTGATGGTCATGCGCCCGGAGCCCGGCAGGGCCGCGTTGATGGCGAACTCCCCGGAGCGAAAATTCATCCGCAGCACCGGGTCCCCGCCCGGGCCAATGGCGTCGGATTCCAGCCAGTCGCTCAGCTTCGCGGAGTTGATCGTGGCGTTGCCGATCACCGCCGTGTTCATGATCACCTGGCCGTTCACGACCACGAATGGGGCCACCACCGAGCCGTCCACCTCATCGATCACGGAGAACCGGCCGGTGGCCACGGTCACGTCGCGGATCACCTCGCCCTCATGCTCGGTGACGCCTACCGCGATACCGGACATGTAGGGGACGCCATCCACAGTGATCTCGGTCCGGATGCCCCAGCTGGCGCTCAGGTCCTCGCCGATCTCATTCACGGCCTCCATGGTTTCCTGGACGGCCGCACTAGCGTTGTTGGCCGTGGCCTGCACCGTGGTGAGCTGCTGAGCGAACGCGCCCAGCTCGCTGGCCCGGGTGGTGCTCTCAACGCGGATCGCCGCCCTGGCATCCCAGGCGTTGAGCGCCCCCTCCAGCTCGCCCTCGCCGTCGTCGTCCCGCCACGCCGATTCGATGGCATTCACGGCGGGGGATACCGCTGTCATGCGGCCATCGATCTCGCCGATCTGCTGCTCTGCCTGATCCACCCGGATGGCCAGGCCGTTGGCAGTGATGACGCCCTCACCAATGTCCTGCCAGTAGTCGTCGTCCGGCGGCTCAACGTTGCCCGGCTCCTCGGCGATCCACTGGTACAGGCCGCCGCCGGCGAACACGACGTTACCCCGGGTGTATTCCGCCTCTGGGTCGTAGACCACGAAACCCAGCTGCTCCACGTCCTCGATGCGCTCCAGCAGCCCCTCGGTAAGCTCGGTCTCGCCGATCTTGCCAGCGAGGTAGTCCAAGATTTTGGTGGCGCTGCTGCTGGCCTGGCCGGGGATAATGTCAGTCCACTCGCCGACATTGCCGGTTTTGTCGATCAGGCGAGCCCGGAAATAGAGCTGCGCGCCGGCGGCGAGGTCCAGCAGCGTGTGGGTGTTTACCGGATAGGCGAAATCGCCCAGGGGGATCATGTCCTCCGGGTTGCTGCTCTGCCCGTACTGGACCTCTGTTTTCAGGGTATCCGTGGCGGCGGCGGGGAAGCCCCAGTCCAGGCGGATGCCGAACACGATGCCTGTGGTGTTCAGGAACGCCGGCACCGGCGGGGGCTGAGTTTTCCCCTGCAGAACGGTCTCCACGCTGGTGGCCGGTAGGCTTTTCACGTCCATGACACTGACGGCGCGCACCCGGGCCACGTACCGGCCTGCATAGATACCCACGACATCGAACCCGAGGGCTGAGGTGCGCGGCACGCTGATCCATGGTCCATCGTCACGGCGCCACTCGGCGATGTACGCCACGGCATCCTGAACCGCCGGCCACTCCACCCGCATGGCGTTGACGTTGATGCCCTGGTCCACGGTCTGGTACTCGGAGATCGAGACCTCTGCCGGCGGCGGCATCGCCCCGGGCGGCAGCACGGTGATCGGCGGCGGTTCTACCCGGGCGCCGGTGTCCACGCGCGCGAATTTGTTCGGGTCGTGCGCCACGGCCGAGATCTCGAACTGACCGTCCTCCGGCTGGGTGATGCCGGTCACGCGGAACTGCTGGATCGCCAGATCCTCGGCGTCGATGGTCCATATCGATTCCGTCGCCGGCGCCACCGAATAGGGCGTGCTGACCGTCACCACGCGCCCACCACTGGCCTGCACCGTCCGCGCCTCCGCCGTGCCGTCCGGCAAGTTCACGATCAGCCTATCACCCGGCTGGGCCTGGGCCTCCCGGTCCAGCGTGATCTCCACGCCGTCCACCGAGCTGATGCGCCCACCCAGGGGGCGACCGGCCAGCAGTTCGTCGGCCACGCCGATGATGTAGCCTGGCAGCGGGATCTGGCCGTCGAGGCCCACCCGGAACGACACGGTGCGGTCGTGGCTGTTGGTTAGGAGCGTCCACTTGCCGCGCCGCTGGGCCTCAGACCGTTTCGTGCAGCCGATGGCGGTCAGCTCGACCTTGTTCAAGCCGTACCGCCGCATGAGCGCCTGATCGCTGACCGGCTCCACCTCGGTGTCGTACTGGTTGGCCGGGTTGTCCCAGCTCACCAGGGCCATGGAATAGCGGTCCCGCTGTGAGCTGCCGCCGGCGTACTCGAACCGACCCTCGATGACGTTCGCCCGGGTGTACAGGTAATCGATGTCCCGCGGCATATCGGCCTGGGTCACCATCATCGAGTTGGCCCAGTAGGTCATGCCCCGGAATATCGCGGCGATGTCGCGCAGCACCTGCCAGGCGTCCGCCTCAGTCTGGATGTAGACGTTGCAGGTAAAGCGCGGCTCCTGGCCGCCCTGCCCGTCCGGCACCAGCTGGTCGCAGTATTGAGCGATCTGGTACAGCACCCATTTGTCGACCATGGCCGGATTGATCCGCCGGCCCAGGCCGAACCGGCCCGTGACGAACAGGTCGTAGATCACCCACGCTGGGTTGTCCGTCCAGGACCATTTGAACGTGCCATCCCACAGGCCGCTGTACGTGCGGGTGGCGGCGTCGTAATTGCTAGGCACCCTGACCACCCTGCCCCGGGCCTTCACCGCCACCAGCGGGATGCTCTGGAACTGGGAAGCATCGAACTGGATAAACAGCAGCGCCGTGTTTGGATACCGCAGCTTCGCGTCGATGACCTCCGAGATTGCTTCCACACGCATGGCGTTGATGACGCTGGTGGACGTGGAATCGGGCGTAATTCGGCGCACGCGAACCTGCCAGCCAGCCTCCGCCGGCGGCAGATCGACGCGGTGAGACCGCTCATATTTGGTGGTTGTCTTGTCGTTGAGGCGGCCGTTGACGACCACCTCCCAGGGGCCGCCGTCGGTGGACAACTCGATGGCATATGCCACCTTGGTGCCTACGCGGTCACCGTTGTCCTTGGTCTCCATCAGCGTCGGCCAGCTCAGCCGGATGCGAACGGCGGAGAGCTGCAGGTTGCTCACGGAGCGAACCCAGGGCGACGGCTGTTCAACCTCGACCCCCACGCCGACCTCGTTCTCGACGTTGGGCATGCCCTGGATGTACGGCTGGTCCGGCGTGCCGTAGCGCACCTCCCAACTCACGCCGCCGAAGGCCGTCTCGCCGTTCTCGCCGATCAGCGGGGTCCCATCCAGGTAGATGTCGCGCCCGTCGATGCCCCCGGCGAATTCGCCCTCGCCGAGAGCCAAAACCATCTTGGCGTAGGCGATTGAGCGGACAGAATCATCCGCCTCGACCGGGGTATGCGGCTTGCTGCCGCCTTTGGCGCCGTGGATCTGGGGGAGTGCCGTCACATCTGGTCCTCGGCGTAGATGCCGGCGGAGACGATGGCCCCGCCGACCATGCGCTCGCCGTACAGCAGACCCACAGGCCTGCCCTGGGCCACGGTGTTCACCGGCCCGCCGAATGCATAGGAGGGCTTGTTATTGGCCTGACTGCTGTCCGACAGGCCCTCTGGCTGCGGCACCAGCATCTGCGCAACGCCGCCGATCAGCAGGCCGGCGCCGGCAAACATCATCCCCTTGCCCAGCATGGCCGCGCCCGCCCACGCCGCGCCGCCGGTGAAGAAGCCGGCCACCACCAGCACCGCTCCCAGCACCGCCGACACCAGGCCGCTGTTCTTGCTGCCCGCGATCACGGGCGCGATCCGGATGTCCTCGGCGCCGCCGGCGGTCTGCAGTTCGTCCTCACTCAGGTTCCGCTTGCCACAGAACACGGCGTACCGGTACCGGCGGTCACGCATCATGTGGGCCTCAAAGCCCGGAATCTGCACGCACAGGGCGCGCACCGCCTCGGCGGGGGTGTTGACCGCCAGCCGGAAAACGCGGCCAAAGCGGGACCCCAGCACGCCGTAGAGGCGCACTGTTCGCAGCTGCTGCATGGTTTACTCTCCGACGTATTCGAGGATCGCGCGGGTGCGCTCTTGCCAGTACCCGCCATAGGGGCATTCCACGGACAGGCGCCCCGGCATGTGGTGGAGCATCAGGCCGCCGCCCAGGTACAAACCGAAATGGTTGGCGACCAGCGCGCTGACCTGCATCAGGATCAGGGCTCCGCGGTGCAGATCGTTGGTGCGCCGAAAGCCGACCGCCTCGTAGTGCTCAATGATCACGTCCTGACGACCATCCTCCCACCAGCCATCCCGGGTCTCCGGCCGCCCCAGCTCAATGCCGCGCTCCTGCCGATACCAGTCCTGGACGATGGAATAGCAGTCCTGGAGGCCGTATAGGTAATGCCGGCCCACCAGCGGCCGGGGCCAGACATCGGGCTCCAGCCGCCGGAGATCACCTTCAGGCCAGCTCAAGATGTACCAGGGCATGCCCATGGCATCGCACTGGGCGCGGTCCAGCGGGCTGGGGCGGCTGGTTGCGTCGGGGTGGCTGTGCACCACCGCCAGGACGCGGCCTGCATCCTCCGCTGCCGCGTAATCCGCCGGCGCGAGCTCGAAATGGCCTCCAGGGTCAGGGTGCACGTTCTGGCACGGGAAATACCGCTGGGTGTGGCCGACCTGGACGATCAGCCCGCACGCCTCCTGCGGGTAGTCCGCCTGGGCGTGCTCTCGGATCTGGTTCAGCAACTTGGCGCGGATCATCGTTGGATCAGGGCCGACCCGGGGAACCCGCCGAACGGCAGTTCGTTGTTCTCACCGAACCTCAGCTTGCAGTCCGACAGCTGCCCGCCGCACTGGTCGAGGGACGGGTCATCGGTGGGCTCCCCCTCCTCGGTCGCCACAGGCGGCCCGGTGTACCCGCAATCAGCACCCCGGTAGTCGCCGCGCAGGCACCACTCGCACAGCCCCGTGATCTGGCGCGACGGGATCCGCAGGCCGGCCACATCGCCCGGAGAAGACAAGCTCCAGCGAACTGCTTCCGGCGACTCGCCGGTCTTCTGTTCGACGAACCATAGATCCACCCGGCCCTGGCTGGGATCGGCCGACGGGTTACCGGCGGAGAAATTTGCAGGGTCGAGGTAGTGAGCAAACGTGGTGTGGATGCGAACCTCAGCCTGCACCAGATCGTCGAGATACAGGCACAGCGCGCTGATAGTGCCGTCCACGTTACCGACGGCGAGCGATGGCTGTGGCGCTCGGCCATCGCCGGTGACCTCAAGGCCCTCGACCTCATAAGGCCAAGCGTTGTACTCCTGGCCCTGCCAGATGATCGGGCGCGGGCGCAGTTCGCTGTCGGCCAGCACTTCCGCACCCGCGAGCAGCTGGCCGGTGCCGGCCTGGTACAGCTCGGTGCCGGCCATGAAGCTGGCGAACTCCTCGAGTCCGATGACCTGGTTGTAATTGTGGTACCGGTACACATCGCCGCCGAACGCGGTGGCGTCGACTTCCACCAGCTGAATCCGGCTGCCCGGCTCCAGTTTTTGAACGTCGGCAGTGAGCATCTTTTAGCTCATCAAATCGTTTCGGCGCGGCAGGTATTCTTCCGCGATGATGTCGTTTATTCGGTCTGCCCGGGCCTGCATCCGGGCCAGCATGTCGTCGGGATCTTCGAGGTCGCCGCGCAGGGTCAGGGCTCCATCATCCAGTGCGTGCGCCAGGGGCGTGATGCGGTCCAAGTACCGCTGCTGCACGTCGCTATCCAGTTGTTCGCCGCCCAGCACGACCTGGCCCAGGCGAACGGTGAGCGCCATTAGCGCCTCGATCTGGCGCGCCTGGTCGGCGACGATGTCGTGGAGATCGCCGGCCTGCGCCTCGATCCGGCGGCGTGCTGCCGCCTTTAGCTGGCGCACTGGCGGCAGGTCCAGGCGAGCGGTGCCCAGTTCGCCCTCGGTGGGCGTGCGGGTGCCGGCCGGGGCCGTTGCGCCCTCGGGAATGCGGTACCAGTCCAAACCGCCGGCGGCGCCTAAGCGACGCGATCCTGGCGGGAGGTCGAGTTCAGTAACAGGCTCATCGGTGGCGGGCTGCGGTTGGACGATGAGGGGCATTTCGGTAACTCCCAGGGCTGATCGTAGATAACGGAGCGGACAAAGCCCTCCGCATTGGCGTGCCGTGCGTGCGCCAGCCAACTGCTCATCTGCTGGCGCGCCTGGTCCAGGGTGATGTCACCCTCCGCCACCCAGCGGCGCAGCTTCCGGACGCGGCGCTTGAAGCGCTTCATTGATCCCTTGCGCAGGCGGCGAGTGTGCGGCCACAGGTGGTAGCCGACGAAGTCCAGGCCCCGCCCGTGGCGCGGGTGAACCGGGAAGACGCTGGTCTTGTGGTTCGTTTCCAGGGCCAAGGTGTCGGCGAGCCAGCGCTCCAGGTCGATGCGCAGGGCGTGCAGGTGGCGCTTGTCATGGTGCATCACCACGAAATCATCCATGTAGCGGACGTAGTAGCGCTCGCTCCGGCGGCATTTGACGTGCTGGTCCAGCTCATTCAGGTACACATTGGCCAGGAGCTGACTGACCAGGTTGCCGATGGGGATACCCTTTCCCGGCTGGCCCGGCTCGTGATAGCTGTCGATGATGTTGTCCAGCAGGGCCAAGGTGGCCGGGCAGCGGACTGCGCGGCGGATGAGCCGCTTGGTTGCGCCATGGTCGATGCTCCCGAAGTACTTGGCGATGTCAGCCTTCAGGACATAGATCTGACCCTGGCGCCGGAGCAGATCGCGCAGCATGGACTGGGCGCGGCCAGCCGCCGCGTGGCTCCCTTTCCCGACTCGGCAGGCGTAGCTGTCACTGATGAACCGCCGCTCCCACAGGGGCGACAGCGCCGCATACAGCGCATGCTGGACGACACGGTCCTCAAAGTTCTCCAGAGCGGTAATCCGGCGGCGCTTGGGCTCACTGACATAGAAATGCCGGTAGGGACCAATCCGGTATTCACCCCAAAGCAGGCGGTTTTGCAGGTCGATCAGGTTCTCTTCGAGGCGCAGCTCGAAGCGCATGCAGCCGCGCGTCTGGCGCTTCCCGCGGCGGGCCTGCCGGTACGCATCGTGGAGGGCGTCGAAATTGGCGTAGTGCTCGATCAGTCTTCCGTGGCTCTTCATGGTCCCCGCTCGCGGCCTTAAAGGCGCGGCCGGCGGGCCTCCGCTGCGGTACTACACGCCGACCACTGAGGTTTTTTCGGCACTCGGCCGGGGATTGAGCATCCGTTTGGTGGCTCTGGACGTCGGCCCGTGAGCCGGCGACTTCTGGCCCACCCAAAAGCGCCAGGCGAAGCCCGATATTGCTGTTCGCATTGCCGCGCTCGTTGTTCAAGTTCAGCGCGCCGAGGCCGGCGTTGCCGCCGTTGTTGCGATTGCCGCCCCGGATCGGGATACGCATTTATTAACGCCCACCCCTGTCGATGACGGCACCCGCCGCCAAGGACTCTTTCTCCGGCGGGGTCGGCGGGTTATTTTTAATCCACCGCAACCAGCCGCCCAACATGCACCCGATTTCGTAGAGATGTTCCGCCCACAGCCTGTACTTTCTGTGCGGGAGAAATCCGAGCTCTCGGGCGAGCCGGAGCAGAGAGCGCAACATGTCCAGTTCGGCGTCCAATTCCTGCAGAGTTGTCTTCTTGTGATAGCGCCGGTTCGTGGTGACCACCAGCCGCAACAGTCGATACATACACTGTCGGATTTCCGCCGAGAGAACGTGCCTTTCGCTCTTCGGAAACTGTCGGAGCGCAGTATATCCGTATGCAATCATTTGCTCAATCCTGAGCTTGATTTTTAAGTCTTCCATCGCCTCATGCCGCCGCTATCGCGACGGCTCCAGATTGCGGGGTTGCAGATTTCAAGAAACCAAACGCGCCAGGCGAAGCCCGAAAGCGCTGCTCGCATTGCCGCGCCCGTGGCTCAAGTACAGCGCGCCGAGGCCGGCGCTGCCGCCGTTGCTGCGAGAGCCGCCCCGGATCGGGAGACGCTCACCAGTGAGGTTTGTGTACAGGTAGCCCCCGGGATCCAGGGTGCCGTTCGGCACGACCAGCGCCCGCTTCAGTGCGTCGCTCGCGCCGGCGTTGTCACTGGCAGCCCATGTGCCGTTACCGGGCATATCCCAGCCAGTATCCGTCCAGTCGGCCTCCGACAGAGACGGGTCGTTGTCCGGCGCCAACATGACCCGGCCGTCCACGATTTTCATCAGGTTCAGGCGCTCCCACACATTGCCAACCAGGTCGGCGATGCCGTTGGGAGCGGCGTTGTGGCGCCAAGTATTCGGGCCGTAGCCGGTGTACGTGTAGCCCAGACCAGAATCACCAGGGGCCAAGCCGTCCGTGCGGGCCGCGACTTCGAACGGGTGAGAGTGCGAGCGCCCGTAATTCGTGTTGCCGCGCGGCTCAAAGCCGTTGGCCATGCACCACAGCGACACGAACGCCCACTCCCAGATTGTCATCTGGTGCCATCCGGCGCCGAGCGCCTGCGCGGCCGCCATCTGGGTGTCGAAGTTCTGTCTGGTGCGCGCCTCTCTGCCGGGCTGGCTGACCAGTTCCCCGTTCACCTCGGCGGCGAGGAACATGCCGATCAGCAGCGTGCTTCGCTCCTGGCCGTTGACGACGAACGCTTCATGCATGCCGGTGCCCAGCTCGCCACCAGGCGCCAGATCCTCCGCCCGGGTTTTGCTGAGCACGTGCATGTAGCAGGGCTGGCCGTTCGGGGTGCGCTCCACTGTGCAGAGGCCGCCGGTGGCGGCTTCGACTGCGCGGCGGTGCTGATCGGGAATTAGAATGTCGATGCTGCTCAAGCGCTGTTCGTGCTGAGAAAAGTTTCCCTTGGTCTTCTCGAAAGCCGACCGCACAGTGTCGCCGCCGGCGCCCGTCGGAGACGTGCCCAGGTTAATGTCTTCGATGGCCATACTTGCCTCAGGGTTTGAAGGTTTGGACGAAGGTGGTGGTGAGGGTGAACCGACCCAGGCCGTGGCCGCTGATCCTCCAGCCACCCTGCGACGTAAAGAAGCTGGGCTCCTCTTCCAGTGGCGGTGTCCACAGGAAGCTCCGCGCACCACGATGGGCGCGGAGGAAAGCCCGAACCTCGCGGACCAGCTCTTCGCGCCCGGTGACCTGGATTTCCCATTGCTGGCGCTCATTGTTGATGCCCACTTCGGAACGCTGGACGTACCCGTCCCCGAAGCGCGCCTCCTGGACCTGCTGCTCAACAGCGCCGGTGCTGGTCAGTCGAACCGGCCAAACCCAGGTTTGAACGATGTCCGGCATTACCGACGCCCTCCCGCTCGATACAACAAGCCGCCAGCACGCTGTTCCTGCTGAAGCCGCGCGGTGATGTGGCGGTCTACGACGGCTTTGAGCTCACGCCCCATGCTCTCCATGCCGGTGGGGGCCTCTACGTCAGAGCGGCCCGTATCGCCGTAGATATTGACGTTCACGGTCACATCCGCCTCACCACCGCCGGGCCGCTCGCCACCACCGCGTAGGTATTGCTTGAGATCTGCGTTAGTACGGGAGTCAACAACCCGTTCGCCCTTCTGCAGGAGCCAGGTCCCGTCCTTCGGAATGGTGTCGATGCCGTCGTGGGCCATGCCGGCGATGGCCGTGCTGGCCGTGATGCCGATGGAGGCGTAGCCCAGGCCCCGCACCCAGCCGGCCAGCGATGAGGTGGGGTCAATCGCCAGGGCTTTCGTGTAGGCGGTCTCCACATTGACGATGGATTGCGCGATGCTCGCCGCTTTGCTGATGCCGAACATGACCTTGTAGGCCGTGCTGGAGCGGTCGCCCATCTGCTCCATGAGCGCGGCGATGTCGCCCGCCATCTGGCTGGTGATACCCAGCGCCGTGCTGGCGTAGGCACGCTGCAGTTCCTGGCGCCTGGTGGTCGTTTCCTCTTCAATGGCAACGAGTTGCTTCTTGTATTCGTCCTCGTTGATCAGTTTCTCATTGAGGAACTCTTTCTGGCGCTGCAGTTCGTCCTTGCGCCATTTTGTGAGGGCTCCATCAGCTTCGGCCACCCGGATCAGCTCGGCGCTGGGACCGCCCACTGAGGGGTCGAGACCGCCATAGTCCGGCGCCTCGCTGACCGACCGCTTGAGGATGCGCTCCCGCGTAACCTCGCGCTGGTTCTCCGTGATGCTGGTCGCCCGCTGCAGGGTGGCGAGCCGGTCCCGGGTCAGCTGGGTGAGCTGTTCTTCGTCGGACAGCAGGCTGCCCAGCATGTCCTGGTACTCACCCAGGGCCACCAGCTCATCGAGCTGCGCCGCCTTGTTGCGCAGGCGCTGCTTCTGTTCGTCGTCGAGCAGCTTGAGCTTGCCGTGCTGCAGTTCGTACTGGAGCTGGTCCAGTTCCGTGGCGCGCCCGCTCAGCCGGATCTGCTGATCCAGTCCGGCGAACGTGTCCTTGTAGCTCTGGGCCAGTTTCTCTGCGGCGCGCTGGCTGGCCTTGAGGGCCTTCTCGCGCGCCTGCTCCGCCTTCTTGGCGGCCTCCGCAGCTTTCTTCTGCTTGTCGATGCCGGCGGCCACTTCCAGCACTTTGGCCGCGACGGACGGGTCCACGTCCTTGCCCAGGGTTTCCAGTTCGCGCTTGGCGGCCGCCAGGGCGGTGGGGTCCACCGCCTTCGCCAGCTTCTCTTGCAACTTCTCCAGGTACTTCTGCGCACCCACCGTCGCCTGGTTGAAGGTCTGGCCCTGCTCGCCGACGGATCCGGTGGTGGCGTCGATGGCGGCCTGGGCTTTGCGTTGCCGCTCAGTCAGAGCCTCAAGCTTTTGGTTATGGCTATCAATAGTGGCAGCCAGCTTGACCCACCGCTCCAGCGTAAGACCCGGCAGCCCGAAGCGCTCCTGCATCTCGGTGAGCACCGGTATCAAGCTTTTCCCCGACGCCTGTGCGGCTTTCAGCTGCTCGACGTAGGCATCGTAGCTGGAGGCCGTATCCAGAGGCAGAACGCCACCATTGTCCGCCGCCAGATCCTGGCGCCCGTAGCGCATCTGGGTAAGCAGCGAGTCAAAGGCATCGGCGGCTGACTCCGCTTCCCGTTTGGCATCCTTGCCCCATTGGAGCATTTGCAGGGTACGCTGGGACTCGGTGAGTTCCTTGAACTTGCTGATGGTGTTGTCCAGCGGAACGCCGATGTCGATCAGCTTCTCGCTGGCTTCATCCACGCCATCCCGGAACATCAGCCAGCTGGTGCCAGCCATGGCAGCCAGGGTAATCATGCCAGCAGGCCCGCCCAGCAGCCCCAGCGCCACGCCGCCCCACCGAGCGAACCGCGAGGCAGCGTTACCAGCTGAGACCACTTTGGCGGTTGCCTGCTCCGATGCCGCTGACGCCAAGTTGGCCTTTTTGGTTGTGTCCGCTGCGGCCGCTGCCGCAGTGGCACGCTGGGCATAAGCAGCTTCAAGAACCTTGCTGCTGGCCACGGTGGTGCTGGCCAAGGCCTGCTCGGCGGCCTGTACCTGCCGGGTAATCGCTACCTCACTGGTACGAAGCTCAGCCATTCGCGCGAGGCTTTTCTGCCTGCCGACATCGGTGTACTGAGCGCGGAGGCGCTGCGCCTCCAATTCACGCTCCACCGCCATTGTGGCCTGGGTGGCTTTCAGGCTATCCAGCGTTGCGACCTGGGATTGCCGCTTGGCGGCGATCTCTTGGCGAGCAGACTCAACCTGAGCTTTTGCGCTTTCCAGCGCCGCAGCAGCTCGCAACCGGTCCGTCTCTGCGGTCTGCGCCGCCTGAGCCGCTGCGAGCGCCTGGGCCTTGGTGAGATTGATCTGGGCCGCTTGAGCGGCCAGGACGTCCCGTGCTGCATCCAGGGCACTGGAGCCAACACCGGTAAGGTACTTCGAGAGCCCACCCGCGATAAGCACCACCGCGGCCCCCGCCGCCTTGTCCATGTTGGAGGCGAGGGTATCGAGAGAAGCCGCCAACGCCTGGGTGCTGCCGGTTGCGCCATCCTGTCCGGCCGTCCACTTCTGAAAGGCGTTGGACACCCGAGTCATCGAACGACCCACCGACCCCGGCAGTTCCAGGAATTCCTCGCGCAGCTTGCCCAGCTGGCTGATCAGCGCGGGCACCACCCTGTCGATGGTCAGCTGTTGCTGATCCGCCAGGGCCTTCATATCCGACCGCGCAATCCCCATACCTTCCGCGAGCGCACGGATCACCCGATCACCTGATTCGTTGACGGTGTTGAATTCCTCACCGTTCAGAATCCCCTTACCCAGCGCCTGGGTGAACTGCCGAATCACCGCAGAAGAATCGGCGGCATCGGCACCAGAGAGCTGCAGGCCCGTGGCCAGGGCTTCGGTGACAGCCAGCACATCCCGGGAACTGTAACCAAACTCCCTCATCGAGGCGGCGGATCGAGCGAACAGGTTGGCGTTGTCTGCGTAAGCCGTCCCTGTGCGCTGGCTCAGATCAAAGATCGCTTCCTGGTTGCGCTTAAAATCCTGGCTACCATCGCTGGCCTGCTTCAGGCGAGCACTAACCTGGTTCCAACCATCGGCAAGGCGGATGACGTTCTGCGCAGCGAAGGCAGCAGCCAATACACCACCCACGCTGACGGCCTGGCTTTTGACGGCCTCCAGCCGGGAGTTAAATTCCCGCAAGCCTTCCTGTTGCCGCCGCATCGCCGCCTGGACGCGCCGCGACCCGGACTCCATCGACCGGTAATACTCGCTGCCCATCCGAGTAGCGCGATTCATTTCCCGCTGATAGACGGAACTGTCCGCGCTGATTTTAACGATCAGCTCACGCAGCGTTGCGGCCATGATTCACCTTTGCACAGGCATAAAAAAACCCGCCGAAGCGGGTTTCTTGGATGGGAACGATTTATCGAGGCTGCCTTAGGCAGGTGTTCAGTGCGGACGCCACCGACGCCATTCGGTCGTGTGCTATTTCCGGGTGAAGCAGCCCGATGTCGTATACCGGAGTGAAGCCGGTATTGGGCATATTCCCGGTTTCCGTTTGCGCTGCGGTAATATCGCTGAACACGTACCGGTTCACCTCAGGAGTTTGAGAAACCTCAAGCGTGTATCGCACTACATTCACAATACTCACAGGCAGCAGCCCTCGCACCACAAATGAATACTTGAATTGCCCGCGCGCCACCGCCCCACTGCCATCCTCAGCAATGAATTTGGTGGATTCCTCACCCTGAGCCTGGTAGCTGTTCCCGATGTTGTAGTAGCGCCCACTGTAGGCGCCAATAAAGCTTTTTGAGCTGTCGCTCAACCGCACGCTGTCCACGCGCACGTTCTTGGCAAGGCATAGCCCCAGCGCGGCCTTATCGGGTACAGAGCCCGGCAGCGCGAACTCCGCCGATTTGAACAGCCTCGCCCCCCTTTCCCGCTCAACCAGCTCAACCCCGTCGCGGTTACCCAAGTCACTGGGTGCCGGTGGGGTGCTGGCACAGCCAGAGAGCATAAGCACAGCGAAAACAGCAGGTAACGTCCAGAAATTCATTGTGGGTCCCTCCCCATATCGTTATCGGTGTGGCGGCAGGTTAACCCAAAAAACCAGCAAACGCCGCTTCCAGGGCGCTGTCGTCGTCATCGCCAGCCTGCACCCGGTCCGCCGCGCCGACCCACTCGATCATGGCGTCGGAGAGGGACACCTTGCCGCCCTGGGCGGTGAACACCGCCTGGACGATCTGCCCGGCGTGGTAGTCCCCACGCACGTCGCCGATGGGGGAATGCCGGTCGAACTCTTCCCACAGCAGCATCTCGCGGGCCGGCATGGTGCTTTCCAGCTCGCCGAGGGTGCGCCCCATCCGTAGGGCGAGGGTCATGCGCAGGAACAGACCCGGGTCGCTGGCTACCCTTTTTTTGCGGCGTCGGCCTCCGGCACCGTCAGGCCGCCCAGGCTGACCGCTTCGTTGAGCAGCCGCATGTGCACCGGCCCGAACACCGCCGCCAGTTCATCGATGCTGTCGTCGTCAAACACACGGGTGCCCGACGGGTCCATCAGCACCTTAGCCAGCAGCCAGGCGTCCAGGTAGTGGTCGGAAGGCGACTCGGCGGGTTCAGTGGGCTGAGCGCCCTCCTCCGCCGTTTCATTGCCGGGCGGGACAATGCCGGCGGTGGCACGGAAATCCTGCCACTCGCCGGCGGAGTGCTCGCGGATCAGCACTTCGCTGTTGTCCCACTCGGGCACGGTCACCAGGGTGTGCCGGAAGCCGGCCAGGGGCGCCGCAGCCAGCGCCCGCAGGTTTACTTTCTTTTTGGCAGCCATAGGGGGTCCTTACGGTGCCGGCGCAGCGGCGGGCACTTCGGCGCCCTTCACGCGCATGGTGAAACCGCCGGACCAGGCACCGTTCACGGAGCCGCTGTAGTTGTACTGGCGGACGGTGACGATGAAGGAGCGGGTGGCGCCGGACTTAAAGGTGATCCGGATTGCACGCCGCTCACCGCTGGCGCTGGCCGCAAGCAGGCTTTGTTGGCCTTCGTCGTCGGGCATCCAGTTGCCGTTGAGGCTGAACTCGGAGGGCGCCGCCAGGCCATCGTCCATCTCCTGCTCTTCGGAGCAGAACGTGGCGACATCGATGTCCGATTTCTGGCCGGACTGGAACGAGATTTCCTTGCCGGTGCAGGAGAGGTCCTTCCATTCAATGCCTTCATCATCGACAGCCAGCGCCGCCGCGGCGGAGACATGGATCTGGGTCCCCTTGGTCAGTTGGTATTTGCTCGACATGTCTGTCTCCAGGTGGTGGTTTGCCGCACGGCGGCGGGGTGTTCTGCGCGCGGGCTACAGCCAGACGCGCAATTCAAGGGTGGCGCGGAAGGCGCCGGTGTCGTTGTCTCGGTCTTCCAGCAGCAGCACGTCGCCGCCCTCCAGGGGCGCCAGCGCCGCCAGGGCCGCCTCACGGATCTGCAACGCCTGCTGCAGGGAGGTGGACCAGCAATCCACCTGCACCGCCGGGGCCTGAGCGCCCAGCCCGCAGAACGTGTCGTCCACCGGGGTGCTCGGCACCAAGTACACCAGATAGGGGTACGGGGTGCCCTGGGGCGCTACGTGCGGGTACACGCGACCCTGGGCCAAGCCGTTGAGCGACTGGATGGCATCGCCGGCCAGTTGCAGGTCGGTACCGGCCAGGGCCTCACCGGCGCCCTGGCCGGTGAGCAGGGCGAAGATCAGCGAGTGAATCATCCTCGGGCCAGCACCTTGTCGATGTTTTCGAGCGCCTTGGCGATGGCCGCCCGCGCCGCCTCGTCTTCTTTGGCGTCGTAGGCCGGCCGCATGAAAGGCGCCGCCGGGTGGCGGGCGGTGCCGAACTCAATGAACTTCCAGTAAAAGGCGTTGTTCGGGTCGCTGGCTTTGCCCTCCTCCCGGACCTTGACCCCCGCGGTGGCGCGGGTGCGGCTGGTGACCTTGGCGGTGTCGCTGACAATGTTGCGCTGCAGCTTGCCGGTGCGTTTCTTCACCCGGCGACGGGCTTCGTCGCGGATCACACCGGCACCGGCCCGGGCCGCGCTGCGCAGCTGCCGGGCCTCCTCCGCCTTGGTCAACAGCTCCAGCTCCTTCTCCAGGTCGGCGAGGCCGAGGAAGTCCAGCCGCAGGCTATCCATCGGAAACTCCCCGGCTGCACAGCAGCTGCAGTTGGCGGCGCTTGGTATCGGCCAGCGGCGCCTGGATGTCGTAGACCTCACCATTACCGCTGGGCGGCCGGTGGACCACCCGCATGGCGGCGGTGACGCCGGGATAGAAGCGCATCAGGATCTCGGTGGTCACCTCGGCGTGCTCAGCACCGGCAGCCAGCAGTTCGCGCCCTTCCAGGTCGCGGATCTCCATGGGAAGGGTTTCCACGTCCTCCCACTGGTCCGGCAGCGGCTGGCCCAGGGCATCGCGGCCGGGCACCCGCCGTTGCAGGGCACCACGGTGGCGCAGCCGACCGGCTCTCACGGGCTCACCAATCGGCGATACGGCCACATCAGGCGCTCGGCACCGTTTGGCAGCTGCGCCACAATGGTCCCGGAGATCACGTTCTCCCGGAACTCGTAGAGTTGGCCGACGATCAACAGGATGGCGGCGGACACCGCCGGCGGCAGCACCAGGCCGTCCGGGTCGTCCTCCGGCACTGTCCCATCGGCGGGGTACAGCGTCCGGTTCAAAAATTGCTCGGCGGTGTCCACCGCCGCAGCGATATAGAGATCGATGAGCTGGTCATCGTCCGTGGTCAGCACGTTGAGGTGCTTCTTGACCAGCTCACGATCGATCATTCTTCGACCGCTCCGTCGGCCCGGACAGCTTCGATGCGCTCGATCAGTTCGGCCTTGCGCAGGTTGGCATAGCCGTCGATCTCCATCTGACGCGCCAGGTCTTTCAACGCCGGCACCTGCATGTCCTCCAGTGCCGTATCCGCATCGTCGGCACCGTCCCATTCGGCGGCGTAGCCTTTGCGGATGAGTTCCTTGGCGTGCGGCGCCGTGGTGGTCAGAGGCTCGTTGACGCCCACCACGTCGCGACCCTGGAGGGTCCGGCGCAGCATCTTCACTTTCACCATGGTCATGGCGTTCTCCTGTGGGCGGGGCCGAAGCCCCGCCAGGTTGGGTTACTCAGCAGCCGGGGGCGGCGTGAAGGGGCCTTCAACGAACGCCTCGGGGCGTTTCACCGCCAGGGCCAGACGTTCCTCGCAACGAATCGAGATCATGTTCTTCTCGAAGTCGTCGGCGTTTTCGGTGGAGATCACCACGTTGGCGTCCTCGCGGTCGAAGAGCTGCGCGCCGGCGCTGAACGCACCGGTCAGGAAGCGGCCCTGGAAGGCGTTGGCTTCGGTGGCCACCACCGGCAGCCCCCACAGCACGGGCCCGGCCAGGGCGCTGGGGTTGGCCAGGATGTAGCGGCCCAGGGAGTCCTTGGTCAGCTCGATCTTGGCCCAGTCGATGAAGTGGAGGACGTGGCCGGTGGCGGGGAACCGCGCCAGCTGCGCCTGGAGCATCGCGAGCCGCAGATCGTCGATGCCGGTCTGTTCCGCCACCTCGAACGCCGGGTCGTAGGCGGACGCCTGGGGCACGATGCCCTCCAGGTTGGTGCCGGTGCCATCGCCGAACAGGATCTGCTGCTCCTCGACGTACTTGAGGCCGTAGCGCAGTTCGGCGTCGATGGTGGAGGCCAGCTGCGCGAAGTCGTCCAGAATCTGCTTGGACGCCTTGAACAGGTGGGCCACCGTCTGCACCGGAGTGATCTTGGTGGCGAACTGGATACCGCTGTACGGCTTTGCGGTGTTCTCCGCGACCGTCGCGGCGTTGTTGGTGAAGCCGGTTTGCTGCACCCAGAAGATCGCCGGTGAGGTGGTGGTGCCCGGGGCGATCAGGTCGCGGATAAACAGCCGTTGTTTGGGCAGGGTGTCGATGCCGGGCAAGCGCTCCGGCTCGACCACGCCGTCCGGCACGTCCGGGCTGGTCAGCGCGTCCTGAACGGGAACGCTGACGCGCCGTCCCGACTCCAGGTTGCTGGCGAAGGTCTTGGTGCTCTCCGCCGCAATGACGATCTGGCCTGCCGTTTTCGCTACGGCCTGGGCACGGCCCATCGGCATGCGGGCGAAGTCCTGTTCCAGCTCGCCGAGGCTCGCCTTCAGGGTCTTCACGGATTCGGCAAGCCCGTTGTGTTGGGTGGCGATGCGGTCCACCGCCTCCTTGGTTTCAGCGGACAGCTGGCCGGATTCCTTCGCCTCTTTGAGGGCGGCCTCGGCCTGCTTGCTGAAATCGCTGGAGACCTTCTCCAGCTGGGCCGTGGCTTCCTTCAGAAGCTCGGCATTCGTTTTGTCGGTCATGATGGTGCTCCGGTTACGCGGCTTGGGAGGGAGAGAGTCGGTCGAGCAGCGCTCGCAGCTCGGCGACGGCGGCCGTTTCGGCCAGATCGGCAGCGTCGTGCGTACCGGTGCCGGCAGCGCTGGGCGTACCGGTTTTGAGATCGTGTACCAGGGCCCGACGCTCGCTGCGGGGAACCCCGGCGCGCGCCAGGATCACATCGAGCTTGCGGGCCGCCAGGGTGTCCGTATGGCGGTTGTCGGCGGACTCGTGCACGTCATCGCCGCTGAACAGGTTGTCGCACCAGCCGGCTTTGACGGCCTCGCTGCCGCCGATCCAGGTTTCGGCGTCCAGGGCATCGGTCACCTGGTCCAGCGCCAGACCGGTGCGGGCAACGTAGATGTCAGCCAGCGTGAGGTCGAACGGCTCCAGCCAATCAGCGATGGCCCGCAGATCGTGCCGGTTGCCACAGGTGCAGACCCAGGAGTTGTGGACCATCAGGAACGCCGCGCGGGCGATCTGGCGGTCATCACCGGCCTGCGCGATGAAGGACGCGGCGCTCGCTGCGAGCCCGATCACTTTGGTGGTGACGTGCCCCTTGTGCTGACGTAGCAGGTTGTAGATCGCCAGGCCCTCGAACACGTTGCCGCCGGGGCTGTTGATCAGCACGGTCACGTCCTGGTTGCCGATGGCACGCAGATCCTGCTGGATCCGCTTGGCGGTGACCCCGTCGCCCCATATATCGAACCCGATGGGGTCCATGATGGAGATGGTGTTGTCCTCATCGGTCGCCTCGGCCATCAGGCTGGGGTTCCACCGTTCCAGCGCGCTGGGGGCGATGTCGCAGCGCACGCCGTCGCGCGGCCGTGCCTGGGGCGCGGCCGGGATGTTTTTAATGGTCATGGTTGCTCCAGGTCAGGCAGCGTTGTCGTGGCGGCTGGCGAGCCAGTTGGCGGCGACCCGCGCCGCCGCACTGTTGGCGTCGGCGAGCTGGTCGATGGGCACCAGGTTGGACTGGACGGTGAAAACGTCGCCGCCCTCGAACGGCGGGCGGTTTTCCATCTGGCGAATCTCGTTGCGGTTGAGGTAGCCGTTCTGGGCCGCCGTGGCGTAGTACTCGGCGCGGCCCTTGCTGTCGGCGCGCAGCAGCCCTTCCACCGAGAACTCGAAAAAATAGGTTTCGTCGCCGTCCAGGAGGCCCTGGTTGAATTCCTGCTCCACGTTTTCGATCAGGGGGCGCAGGGTGTTGGTGAGGAACTGAAGGTTCATGCCCTCGACACTGGAGGCCCAGCTGCTCTGCTTGGTGGTGTGTCCAACCATGAACGGCGGTACCCGCCACCAGCGGCAGATCTCCTCCACGTTGAAGCTGCGGGTCTCCAGCATCTGAGCGGCTTCGGGATCCATGGTGATCCCTTCGTACTTCAGCGCCGCCTCCAGGACCATCAGCTTGCCGGCGTTCTTGGACCCCTGGAATTTGGTCAGCCGCTCACCCAACGATTCCCGTTGGTCCTTGGTGAGCGTTTTGTCGGTGGATAGGAAGCCACTCGCCTGCATGCCCTGGGCGAACACCTTGCTGGAGGCTTCGTTGGCCGCGCTCGCCGAGCCGATCACTTCCTTGCCGGTGTTCACCGGCATCATCCCGCTGACCCCATCCAGGCCAAAGCCGCGGATGTGCACGATGTCGCGCTCGGCGATCACCCGGCGAGAGCCCGACTCCGTGTAGGTGTATTCCAGCCGACCGGTGGGCAGGCGTTTCACCGTTATGTTCTGCGGGAGCAGCGGCACCAGTGCGACGATCCGGGAGCCGACGCGACGCTTCTCGATGAACGCATTGCCGCGCAGGCAAATGCTGGCGATGACCAGCAGCAGGAAGCGCGCCGGCGTCATCTCGGCATTTGGTCGTTTGCAGAGCAGCGGGTACATCGGGTGGTCAGTCGCCAGCTCGCGGGATCCATCCGGGGCCCGGCGGTACAACTTCAGCGGCAACGTCGACACCGTTTCGGAGAGCAACCGCACGCACGCCCACACGGCGGATAGCTGCAGCGCTTTGTCCACGTTCACCGGTTGGCCGCTGCTGCTGTTGGTGCCCACCTCACGCCAGAACTCGCCGGTGGTGAGATCGATCGGCACGCCGAGCCAGTTCAGGAGCGCAGCTTTTACCCGTCCCGGCTTTTTGGTTTTCGGTGTGTCCGTCATCAGACGCCTACCATGATCGGAGATTCGAGGAAGCCATCCAGGTCGCCCTGCTCTTCCAGTTCGGTGAGGGTCAGGGCCGTGGCCATGACCGCTGCCACGATGCCGTCCACCCGGCCCGTGCTCTTGCGTTTGTCCACCTTGCGGTTACCCGCGGGATCTTCCTGGTACACGGCGTTCGCGGCGCACCAGGTGAGAATCGGGTGGCCGCCGTGGCACAGTTCGCCGTTCACCAGACGCCGCTCGAACTCATCCACCGCCGGCGCCATGGACTGGAAGCCCTGACCCACCGGCACCAGAGGGGGGAGGCTCGCGCCCTCATCATCGATCTGGGCCCTCAGATCCTCGATGCGCCAGCGGTCGTAGCCGATGCCCTGCAGGTCGTAGTGGTCGGCGATTTCCACCAGCCGCCGGAGCACGAATTGCTTCTTGATCGCGCGCCCGGGCGTGGTCTCCAGGTGGCCATCAGCCAGCCATTGCACGTAGGGCACGCGGTCCTGCTCGCCCTTCCGCGCCAAGCCCTCCTCCGGCAGCCAGAAATAGGGCACCACACGCCAGGTGGGATCCGTCTCGGTGGGCGCGAACATCAGCACCAGCGAGGTCAGATCCTGGGTGCTGGAGAGGTCCAGCCCGGCGTAACACCGCCGGCCGAGAAGCTGCTGCGGATCGAACGCCAGATCCTGCGCACTCATCCAGGCATCCCGGGAGATCGCCGGATTGTCGGCCTGCACCCACTGGCAGAAATTGAGGCGACGCACCGTCGCCTCTTTGCTCGGCATGCCACGGGCCTGGGTCACCTGCTCGCGCAGGTATTTCAAGCCAGGGATCCCGTGGGCCAGCGAGGGGTTCGCCTTGTACCAACAATCCTCATCAGTGAACGGATCGTCGGCGTCGTCCATGCAACAGACGAAGCCGAAGAAGCTGTCATCCACCAGCTGCCCGGCAGCGACCTTCCGCGAATATTCGTGGTAGTCCCAGCAGACCGTCAGCTGGTCGGTACCGGAGTTGGTGATCATGAAAATCAACGCCTGCTCGCGGCTTTTTGTGCCCGCGCGCATCATCTCCACCACCAGCCCGGTCTTGTGCTCGTGGATCTCATCGAGCAGGGCGACGTGCGGGCGCGGCCCGGATTGGCCGTCGTCCGCCGACACCGTGCGGAAGAAGCTGCTGGTCCGGTGGTACGCCAGGTTGAACTCTTTGCCGGCGGCCCCGGATTTCACGATGCGCGTGGTCAGGATCGGAGACTGATCCACCATCGCCACGGCATCCCGGAACAGGATCTGGGCCTGGTCCTTCTTGGTGGCCGCCGCGTACACCTCGGCCCGCTCCTCACCGTCGGCGGTGAGGCCGTAGAGCCCCACCCCGGCGGCCAGCGGCGACTTGCCGCTGCCCTTGGCGGTCTCCACGTAGGCGACACGGAAACGGCGGTACCCGTCGCTGTCCAGCCAACCGAACAACGAACCGACAATGAACACCTGCCAGGGCAGCAACTTGAACGGCTTACCCTCGAACCGCCCGCCGTTGAGCTTCAGTACCTCCTCAAAGAAACCGATGGCGCGCTGCGCCGCGTCCAGGCTCCAGGTCAGCCCGCGAGCCGGGCCGTCCTGCAGATCGTTAAGGTGGCGCTGACAGGCATCACGCACCTGCGGCCCGGCGATGAGGTCGCCGGCCACCACCGCCTGGGCATAGGCGGTGGTGCGGTCCTCACAGGCCGTATTTTCGGGCGGTTTCCGCTTGCTCATTGGGGAACAGTTCGCCCTGGGTGGCGACGGAAGCGCCGAGCTTCGCCCGGGCCGAGGGGTTCAGCCCAAAGCTGTTGCCGGCCGCGCGCATGCGCTCTTCCGCGCGATTGGCCACCTGCATCCAGACGGACATTTGTTTGTAGCCGCTGGGCGTGTTCATCACGTAGCCGGCGTCGTCCATCTCCGCGATTTTCTCGCGCGCCTTCTTCCAGTCCGCCCAGGCGGTGCAGTAAACGGCCAACTCGGCCCGGTCCACCTTGGCGATCAGGCCGAGGATCACCAGATCGGCGGTGATCCGGCGCCATTCGGCCCGGGCGTCCTTCGACAGGAACGCGGGGCATGGAGGCGGTTCGACCTTCAGCGCCGGCGCGGCTTCCAACTCGTGGCCCGGCTTTTTCGACGGATTGCCGCGCAGCAGGTGCACGTTCCCCGGCAGCGGGCGCCGCCCAGAGTTGCGATTTCCTGCCATGACGGTGATCTCCAGAATCGGATTCAGGGAATACCCCGGTCGAGATACCCCCCTCCCATTTTTCCCGGTTTTTCGTGCCGAGGGCCCGCTCCGGTCTCCCGGGCAAGGGTGGTGAACTTTCTACCCCCCCTCCCCTGGCGCCGCCGGCGTCAGGCCCAGTGGTGGTTCGGGTCGAGCGGCATTCCGCTTTCGTCGCACCCGGCCAGGGTGCCGCCCCGCTCCATCCGCTGCTTGTCGCGGTTGTGGCAGGGCGCGCACAGGGCCTGCCAATTGGAGCGGGACCAGAACAGCTTTTGGTCGCCCCGGTGCGGGACGATGTGGTCAACCACCGTGGCGGCCGCAACCCGCCCGCGCCGCTGGCAGAACACGCACAGCGGATGCTCCGCCAGGAACTGTTCGCGGGCGGCCCGCCAGCGCTTGCCGTAGCCGCGCTTCGCAGCGGACTGCCGGCGGTCACTGCTCACTGGCGGACCGACCGGATGTAGTCCTGGCAGGCGAGGAGCTGGTGCCACTGGCGGGTGTACTGCGCTCGTAGGTCCAGATAATCCTGTTGAGCAGCGGCAGTAAGCTCACAGGCTCCTGCATCACCCACGCCGGCGGGGCCGGCATCGGCGGGCACGTCTGGGCAACGGGCTGCGACGCGCACCCCGACAGAGCCGTCAGCAATGCGGCCCCGCAGAGCACTGATGGTTTGCTCGGCATGTTCCAGCTCCTCGGTGTGGCGACGGTCCAGCGCCTCCACCTCACCACGCCATTGCTCGGCCTGGGACGCGGCCAGGGCCTGGGCCTCAACCACCAGCTGGGACTGGGCCAGTTGGTAGGCGGTATGCCGGGCGTCCCAGCGCCAACCGTTGATGAACCAGCCCACCGCCACGCCGACGGCCAACATGGCCACGGCCAGCACCAGCCGGCTTTGAATCATTGCAGGCAGAGCCTGTATTCGGCCTCACGCCGCCGCACCAAGCCGGCCAGCTTACGGCCACCGGCATACACCCAGCGTTTCAGTTCCGGGCACCAGGTGTGGAAGCCCTCGCCGGCGTTGACCAGGCGCACCAGGGTGGAGTCGCACGCGGCACCCACGCCGACGTTGTACGCCCAGCTGAGCAGAGCCGCCCACTGGTGGGTGGTCAGGTCGCGGTGCACGCAGCGTTGCAGCCCGGCCAGATGGGTGCGCATCTCACGCTCCAGGGCCGCGTCGCATTCCGCGTCCGTGGCCTGGTCACCCAGCTGCACACCGGCGGTCACGCCATCGCAGATGGTCGGCACACCTACCACGTCCTCATACGCGGTGAGTGAGCGGCCCTCGAAATGCATGATCACCGGCGCCGCGACGGCGAGCACCGCCGCCACCAGGCCGCCGGCCACAACCTTCTTCATCGACGCTTTCTCCAGTCCGCCCACATGACCCGCAGATCCGTGATGGCGCGGATGAGCTTGGGCAGCGCGATAACTGTCACAATCGCGACATAGCCGATGTTCATCAGCAGCAGCCACATATCGATCGGCAGGCCCATAATGATTGCTCCTGACATAGCGACGGGCAGAGCTGCCGTGCCGATCTGCGGTGACGGATTCGGCGTGGCCACTCTCTCACTCCCGGAATGCATAGGACCTCCAGCTAATCGGCGGCATCCCCAATTGCCAGAACGAGAAAGGCCCGGCAGAGCCGGGCCAGGATTGGTTGCAGCGGCCGGACTCGAACCGGCGACCTCGGGATTATGAGCCCCGCGAGCTACCACTGCTCCACGCTGCGCCAGAAACAAAAAAGGGCTCGCCGACTCACGCCAGCGAACCCTTTCCGCGACCTCAACGGCCGTCTGTATAGGCGGCCCGCCGAAGCGGACCAGGGGGGAGAACCCACAAAAAAACCCGCCGAAGCTGAGCTGGGCGGGTTTTTTCCTACGATGGGAAAATGATGGGTGTTTTTGTCCCGGTCGTCAAGCGTCAAGAGAAGCCAGGCACAAAAATCTTTCAGGCCGCCTGCTGGCCGAACTGCTCCCAGAGGTGCCGCAACACGCGATCCTCCAGCCCCACCAGGTCAGCCAGCAGTTCATCGGCACGCGCGGCCCACGTCTCGTTAAAGCGGCTTTTGGTGATCCCCGCCATCGCCGCCCGGTCCCGTTCACTCAGCCGCACGGTGCCGTGCCCTTTGCAGCGCGGGCAATCCAGCCAGCGGGTGGCGCCGATCTTCTCCACGCCATCGGCCCGCTCCACCTTCTCGACCACCTGCCGCCACCGCTTGCCGCGCCCGTGGCACTCCGGGCACCGGGTGGGGTTCACCAGCTCGTACACCACCAGCAGCGCCAGGCCCTCGGCGTAGTCCTGCTTCCAGCCACGCACCGCGCAACGATACCGGAAGCGCTGCTGGGCCCAGGCGTGCAGATCCAGCTGGCTCTGGTTGTCGTCGGCGAACTTGGCCAGCCCCACCAGCACCGCCTCCCGCGGCAGCCGGCCCATGGCCAGGGCCGCCGCCACATCGCCGGCGGGGATCGTTACCGGCCCACCACCACCGCCATCCAGGCGCATTCCTTTCGCCGTCATCTTGCCGAGCAGCCGCACCGGGTTCATCGAACCTCCCTACCAAATGGTGATTGTTTGTCGTGGAACATCGAAAACAGAGACGCCCGGGGTATGCCCAGGGGTATGCCCTGGGTTCGCCTATCCGTAACTCTTTGAAAATAAACAACATGCCTAGGGTGCCCGGTGTGCCATGGGTTGTTGCCTCGCGCCCGTGGGAAGCATGCACGCCCAAACCCAAAGAAAGGGCCCGGGGAAGACGTGCACGCACCCGCACGGGCGCGCGCGGAAACATCGGGCACTCTGGGCACCCTGGGCATATCCATGGAATTCAAAGGCTTAGCAACAGCCCAACCCAAGGCGCTACCCTGGGCATACCCCAGGCGCGAGGTGTTACGCATCCTGGTCATTACTCGACCTCATCGCGCTCTGGAACTCCCGCACGCACCGGCCCAGCCACTCTTCCTGGGTCTCGCCGTCAGCCGGCCCGCCGATCATGAAGAAGGTGCCCTTCTTGGAGACGTTCGGCGGTATCCGCCAGCGCACCCCGGACACCTTCTCCTCGCGGGTCGCCAACATGGTGGAGAACTTTGTCTGGCTGATCACATGTTCGCTGCGCCTCTGGCACCAGCGTTTGTAGACGGTGTGCAGGTCATCGGTGAGGCAACTCTGATACGGAACGTCCAGCTCTTCGGAACGCCACTTCCGGTGGAATGTGTCCCAGCTAGGCCGCCCAAAATCGATCAGGCGCTGTTTCTCCGGTGTCATCGGAGGTTCTGAGTGATGACCAAAGTCCACCAACGCTTGGCCATCCTCACGCTGCTCCTGGATCTCCATGGGCATGCTGAGCAGGTATCCGTAGAAGGCCGCCACGCCCCCATCGGCGATCTCGGCCAGCACCCGCTCCTTGAGGCCCTGCCCGAGCTTGCGGCGTGGCCACACCACCAGCATGCGCCGGTCCGAGGGCTCGACCGGGAACGGCTGGATCTCGTTGGACAGAAACACCGCGTTCATGTGGTTAGCTTCCTCCCACCCCGACACGAATTTTTTCTCGATGCGGTGGGTGGCGCCGGTGATCATGTGTTTGAGGGTACCGGTGTGGCTGTACTTCTGGTCGCGGGAGAACACCTCCTCGAACAGCCCGAACAGCTTCTGGCTGCGCCAGTCCGTGTATTGGCTCTCCAGCTGATGCTGCCCCAGGGTCGCGGCGTACTCCCCATAGAGCGGTTTCAGCACCTCCTCGAACAGCAACGACTTGCCGGTGCCGTGGGTCTCCGAGTGCATCAGCACCGCGGAGGCCAGCTTCGAGCCGACGTTCTGCAACGGGTACGCCAGCCAGCACATCAGCCAGTGCGCCACGAACGGCCGGCGGTCACACAAGTGCAGGATCAACTCGCGGATGGCCTGGCACCGGCCCGGGTCGGCACCGGGTTTGAGCGGCAGGCCCCGGAACATATTGATGTACCCGTCGTCCTCGTTGTGCCGACCTTGCGGGTCGAACACCAGCCGGTCCCGGTCCAGTTCCTGGCGCATCGGGTGTTCCAGCCAGTCGGTGTACCAGCCCGCCAGCTTCGGCTTCAGGTCGTTGAGTGCCACGACCTCCCGCCGCTCGCGGTCCCACACCGATTGCGACGGATACAGCAGCACGTACCGTCCCAGCGCCTCGCCCAGGACTCCCCCGCCCCCCTGTTGGGCGGCTTGGGCGCGCGCCGCGCGGGCCGCGTCCTTCTCGGCCAACTTGTCGGCCTCAGCAGCCCGCGCCGCCAGGGGCGCCACATCGGCGTGCGCCACGGCACGCCGGTCCGCGTGATCTTTCCACTCATTGAACAGGTCTTTGCCAAGCCAGGTGCGCGCCACCTGCTGGCTCATCAAGGTGGTGTTGAGGGAATCCCAGATTTTGCCGTCGGGCACCGTCCAGGCGAACCGGGCGAGCGCTTGATCGAGATCCGGCGCGGCCAGCGCCGCCGGTTCGTCAGAGGGTCCGGGAGAAGTGGGCGCCGGTGCGTTTGCGGCACCGGCACTGGCGTAGCCCTCCAACAACTGCCGGCGCGCCAGATCGCGCCCGTGCTGCTGCGCCAGATCGTTCCAATCACCGTGCGGCGTGGCTTCCTCACTCATGACGCCTCCCGCAGCGGAAAGGCGGGCACCAGGGCTCCCCCGCCATGCCGGGACACGCATCGATCCACCGCGTCCTGGCCGGCCCTCTTGCCGGTCTGGGGGTTCACCGGGTCGTTGTCGGCCAGCCAGATCGGTTCGACGCGGTCCCACCCTGGCAGCAACTCCTCCGCGACGGCGGCCATGTTGCCACTGTCCACGCACACCACCACCGGCCAACCGGTCAATTCGTGGACGGTGGCCGCCGTGGCGTAGCCCTCGGCGAACCCCAACGGCCCATCACTACCCAGCTCACCGATCAGGTGAAAGCAGCCCTTCTTACGGCTGTATTTGGGGAATAGCTTGGTGCCCTGCCCGTTGATGACCTGAAGGCACCAGAGCACGCCCTCCAGGTCCGTCAACGGAATGGCGATGCTGCCAAAGGTCATGCGCAGGAACGACAGGTGTTCCGGGCGGGGCTTGGGCAGTTGCCGGAAGAAGTCCCGCACGCCCTCGCCGGTGCGAATCTCACAGCACTCATGCCCTTCGCGATCATCGATCACCAGCAGCACGCTGCGCTTGAAGAATCGGACGCCGTGGGCCCCGACGCCCTTCCGGCCCAGATACTCGGAGGTGCCCAGGTGATGGGTGTGCTCCTCCAGGATGGTCCGGCAGGCGTGGGCCACCGCCTCCTGCATGCGCACCAACCGCGCGGCGTCCGCCTCGATTTCCGCCTGGCGAGCGACCCGGCGGGCCTCATGCTCTTGATTCAGCCTGCGCCGTTCATCGGGGGTCAGGGGGCCGCTACGCCGCTGCCACCCGGCGTCCTTGGCCAACTTGATCAGGGTCGCAATGGTGTAGTGGCCCGCGCGGGCGCTGCGCCACGTGGCCTTGAAATCGGCTTTGTTGTACCTCTGGCCGCCCTGGCTCCAATCGTCGCAGAGCTGCTGGCCGCCTTCCCCAAAATGATCCTTGATGGCCCCGACGACGGAGAACCAGGTGTCGCGGTCGCAGTCCGGGCTGACGTACTGCAGCGCTTCGCGCGCTTCGCTCTCGGAAAGCGGCTCATACATGGCCCGCCTCCCTGAAATGGAGGCGTTCCCCAAAGCTGGTATTATCAGAAGCTCCTACACGTCCAAAACACCAAACCAGGGGGAACACCATGAACCATGTATGGGATGGCGGAACGACACCACCACCGAGGCCTACGCCCAATAACGCGCCGCCGCTCCGCAACCCGAGGCAACCACCGCCTTCTCCAAAGAGGTAACAGGTATGGACCGCGACGAACGCACCGAGTATGAGGCAAAGCTGGACGTCACCTATGCTGTTGAATTGCAGCGACGACACGTCCAGTTCTACCGCCACTTGGCCGGCATATGCACCTATCTGACCCTGGCGGCCAGCGCTTTCGCCGCCATGCTGACGGTGAAAGAGCCGATGCTTGCCGCCGGCCTGGCGGCCTTCGTCGTCCTGCTGAATATGCTGGTTGTTACGGTCCGTCCTGAAACCAAAGCGGCCGAACACGCCGACCTGCGCCGCCGATGGCTTGGACTGCAAGCGCAGATGGACAAACTGACCCTTACGGAACTGGACAAGAAGATCGCGCATCTGGACGCGCTGGATACACACATCATCCGAGCACTGGAGATGCCGGCTTACAACGGCAACCTGCGGCGCCACGGCTTTTCTGAACAGTGCCAAAAGCTCTCGATCACCCAACGGCTGATGAATCGCCTGAGCTGACATCAGACCTCACCCCCGAACGTCCGCGCGGCCTCGACCACCCGGTACCCGGACTGGAGCAGCCGCAGCAGGTCGCGCTCCAGGATCGCCAATTCGTCCTGGTCCACCACGCCGTCGGCCACCGCCGTCTCCACGTTCTTCACCATGGTGCCCACGCGCCCGACCAGCCCGGCGACCTCGGCGAACATAGCGCCGTGATCATCGGTCTGAACCTGGGGCAACTGAATCCACAGGCACCCACCGATCTGGCCGAGGGAATCGAGGATGGGTGCCTGGGCGCCCTGCTCCCGGGCGTATTCCAGGATCAGCTCGAACTGGGCCAGAGTCGGGGCCCGGTCGGTGTCGCCCAGGTTGAGGTTGTTGTAGAGGGCCTGGGCACCAATGCCGTAGGTAGCGGCGATGCGGTTGATGCCCAGGCGCTTGGCGGTGACCGCGAGCGCAGTTTTCAGATCCAGGACGGTGCGATCGGCCCGCTCGCGCAGGCCCATTCGTGCAGTTCCCATGTTGGTTTTCTCTCCCCGGTTTCTCGTTACCCAATGCAAGGCATTGCCTAGAATGGGCTCATGCTGCGTTACGACTCGCTGGAAAGGGCTTCACTTCGTGGGCCTGATAGATGCCATCGGTCTCAGTAACGTAAATCTGCCGGCCGCTTCGCAGGGCCTTACCGATACCGCCCTGGGTCAAACCCAGTAACTCGCCGGCCCGCGTCTGGCCGTGCTCTTCCACGAACTCTGAAAGGGATACCCGCTTCATGCCTCAATGTCCTCAGGTGCCTAGCCGCAATAGTACCGCCGGTAATACTCAAGTCAATACCTGCGGTTGTTGGTTGGTATAACCAGCGGTATTAGCATCGATCCATGAAAAAACGTGACCTCTCCGCCGAACAGCGCGCTGAATGTGAACGACTCAAAGCCATCTTTGTGTCGAAGAAGAGCGAATTGGCCTTAAGCCAGCAGTCGCTCGCTGACCGTATGGACATGAGCCAAAGTGCCATCAGCCACTATTTCAACGGAAGAAACGCCCTGAATACCCAGGTAGCATTGTCTTTCGCTGAGCACCTTCAATGTTCGGTTTCCGATTTCAGCCCCCGATTAGCCGCAGCCTTAAATCGGCAGCACCACAAGGGGCTGATCGGCATGCTCGATCACATGACAAACGTAGAGCCTGCCAACGCCCCTCAGGCCACCAGAAACGCACCAATTTTGACGGCAGTACAGGCCGGCGCATGGGGAACAGCAGTGGATTCACAGCCCTTGGGGTTCGGTGAGGAAGGTTTTGAGCCAGCCCCAGAAAATGCCTCAGAGAAAGGCTTTTGGTTGCGCGTTACCGGCGACTCCATGGTCTCCTCCAATCCCACACGCCGCAGTGTTTTTCCGGGAAGCCTCATATGGGTCGAGCCAGAAGCCGCTTGGGACTACGGAGACCTGGTTGTTGCAAAAGTCGATGAGGACGAAGAAGCCACGTTCAAGCAAATCGTCAAAGACGCCGGGAGGGTGTACCTGAAAGCCCTGAACGACGCCTACCCCCTCCTACAGGTCAACGGAAACTGCCGCGTCGTCGGCAAGGTCACCGAAGTCCGAGTCAAGCTCTAGCCACACCACGCGAACAACTATTACCAAATAATAGTACCGCCGGTATTGACAGCCAATAATACCGGCGGTACTTTGCTGTCAGAACAAGCAACCGAGACAGCAAATGGCCACCATCCACATCCACCCTACCGCCACCACCCGGCGGCACATCGAGGCGATCCAGGCCCGCACCGGGCTGATCGCGGTGCTCGGTGGTGCCGGGTCGGCCCGGCTGGTGCCGAACCCCCGGCGGGTCACCACGCTGATTCGCCGCGCCACCCAACGCCCCACACACGCCGATCACGATTGGCCGCCGGGGGCCGCATGAACCATCGCGACCGCCTGCACAACGCCCGCCGCGCCTTCCAGCGCGCCCCGACCACCGCCGACCACCAGGCCGCGCTGCAACACAGCGGCCAGCTGCTGGAGCGGTACAGCCGGGACCTGCCGGACGATTTGCCTTCACTGCGCACCCGGCAGGCGCTCACCGAGTACGCCGAGCGCTACCTGGCCCGCTGCCGCCGGGCCGCCACCCGATCCACCGGAGCACCACAACAATGAAAAAGGACTTCATGCTGGACCTCGCCCAGGAGCGCGAATGCCGCGCCGCCATCCGCCGCAACGGCACCACGCTGCTGCACCTGGGGGCCCACCGCATCGCGATCCGCACCACCCTGTTCAGCCACGACGCCGAAGTGCGGGTGCGGGACATCACCGACCCGGATTGCCCGGCGCCGCCGGTCATCTATCGCGGCCGAAACCTGCCCGGCGTGCTTTACGCCCTGGCGCTGGAAGCCATCGAGAAGCACATCAACGGCCAGCTGGCCCGGGGTGCGGCATGAACTGCCCGTTCCCAAACCCGGACCAGAGCACTGTCACCGGCCGAGCCGAGCACGTGATGAACACCCTGCAACGCATCGAGCAGGCACTGCCCATCGGCGAGTGCAACGGGCGGTGCCAGCGCTCTTTCGCGGATGCCCTGGCCTTGCTCGGCAAGCCCATCGAGCACTACACGGTGGCCGACCTGCTCGCCCTGGCCGAGCAGCACCACACCCAATGGCTGGAAAGCGAGCACCACCGGCATTCCGAGCGGCAATTCCAGCTCGACACCGGCGCCCTGGAGTACACCCAATGAAACTGATCGCCTTCGCGGGCCGCGCCGGCTCCGGCAAGAACACCGCCGCCCGGGGCCTCAGCGCCCACTACGAGACCTCAGAACTGGCCATGGCCGACCCGCTGTACGACGCCCTGGGTGCGCTGATCGGGCTCTCCCCGTTCGATGACAACGACCTGCGCACCCTGTGCGAGGACCGGGATTTCAAGCGGGCGGCGCACAAGGCCCTGGGTGGCCTGAGCCCGCGGGAGGCGCTCCAGCAGCTGGGCGACTGGGTGCGCAGCAGCCTGGGCCAGGACTTCCTGCTGCGCCGCGCCGAAGAGCGCCTGGCCATCCTGGAAGACTTCCAGTTTCAGGTGGATCTGGCCGTGGTCACCGACGTGCGCACCGAGCGGGAAGCCGCCTGGGTGCGCGAGCACGGCGGGCTGCTGATCCACGTATCGCGCGCGGACCAGAGCCAGGGCACAGGCGAGGACGTCCCCGCGCACAGCACCGAGAACCCGCTCACGCTGGCCCAGGGCGACGCCTACGTGTTCAACAACGGCACGGTGGAAGACCTGCACGCCGCCGTCCATCAGGTAGTGCTCTGCTGGGCGTACGGGGTGGCGGCATGAACATCCTGTCACGCCTGATCGTGCGACTGCTGTACCGCGTAACGGCGAACCGGCCCTGCCGGCTGATCCAGCTGCCCAGCGGCCCCTACCTGGAGCGCTATTACCTCGGTTTTTGGCATGGGCACCACCGGTACCTGCACCGGTTCGTCCGCAACGATTCCGAGCGCCACCTGCATGATCACCCCTGGCCGGTGGCCAGCGCCTGGGTGATCACCGGCTGGTATATCGAGGAGCGCGGCGTATTCAACGGCCACAGCCTGGTGGTGGGCCAACACCACGTGCGGTGGTTCAACCGCATTCATCGCCGCCGTCGCGCCATCGACCTGCACCGCATCGTCAGCATCCGCCGGGAGACCTGGACCCTGTTCAGCCACCCCGAATGGTCGCTCCCCTGGGGTTTCTACGAGCTCACCGACGACACCCAGGGATGGCACTACCGGCAATACAAGGATCGCCCGCGCACCCAGGCCGAAAAGGCGTGGTGGCTCACCGCGCCCTTGGGCCAGAACGCCGGTCGCGAACCGCTCACCGTCTGAGGAGAACCGCCATGCACCGCTCCGCCAACGACAGCACGTACCGCATCCGCGAAGCCGCCCGGGCCCTGGGCCTGGGTGATCGCCGCCTACGCCGGCAACTCGACCAGCTGGGCGCCTTCCAGCCGGACGGCACCACCGGCCGCCGACGGGCGAACCCGGCCTGGATCCGCGACGGGCTGCTGGTGGAGAGGCAGGAGCAGTTCAACCACCCGCACGTCGGCCTTCAGTGGTACGTGCGGGTGGAGATCACCACCGCCGGCGTTGAGCACCTGCGCCAGCAGCTCAGCAACGCCGCGTAGGAGGCCCCATGCGCAGCCAGTACAACGCCACCACCATCCAGATCCCGTTGCCGAGCGAGCGCGCCATGGCGCCCCGCTACCGGCTCCGACTGTTTCCGACGGCGCTCACCGTCATCGCCGTGGCCCTTGTGGCCATGGCCCTTCTTTGATCACCACCCAAGGGGAGAACATCATGAGTAATGCACTTGCCAAGGCCCACGCGGGCACCTCACTGGTCATCGGCGCAGCGATGGAGGGCGGCTATTTCGCCGGCGTCATCAATGTCGCCGGTACCCACTACGGCCTGGCCGTGTCACCCAAAGCCGGCGATCTGGACCCCATGCCCTGGGGCGAGACCGGGCAAGACATCGGCGCCACCAGCTGCTGTGACGGCTTGGCCAACACCGTCGCCATGGCCGAAGCCGGGAGCGAGCTGGCCCAAGCGATCCAAAAGCTGAACCTGAACGGCTACGACGACTGGTACCTGCCGGCCCGAGACGAACAGGAAATGCTCTACCGTCAGTTCAAGCCGCTGGCCCACTCGAACGCGGCCACGTTCCGCGACGGTGATAACCCCAGCAGTGTGCCCGTGGGCTATCCGTACACCGCCGAGACGCCGCCGCAGACCACGGTGGAGGTGTTCCAGGCGGACGGGCCCGAGGCGTTCGAGCCCCGCCTTTACTGGGCGTCGACGCAGTTCTCCGCCCACTACGCCTGGCTTCAGTACTTTGCCCATGGCCACCAGAACCTCGCCCTCAAGGTCCACGCCCTTCGGGCTCGCGCCGTCCGCAGATTCCTCATCAATTGAGCCATTCATCCATTTAAGGGCGCGCAGCGCCCTTCGCGCGCCATTTTGGGAGACCCGCATGAACCCGAATCAGAGCAACGAACTGATCGACATTCAGATTCACGGCGCCACCGTGCGCCTGCCGCGCCAAACCGTGATCGCCAACTGGCTGGCCTCCATGCCCGCCAACGAACCCCACGCGGCTGACGTGCCGCCCGCCATCGGTGAGACCTGGGCCAGCCAGGGCGGCGTATACGCGGGCCTGATGCGTGGTGAGAAAGGGCAACCGGATCATCACCTGATTGTCCCGAAGGTAGAGCTGGCCCACCGAGCAGAGATTCAGTGGGGTGCCCCGGGCGAGGACGAAACCGCCGCCACCAGCGAGCGCGACGGTCTGGCCAATACCCGCGCCCTGATTCAGTCCGGCAACGACCACCCTGCTGCTCACTGGGCAGCGAATCTGGATCTCCACGGCCACCGCGACTGGTACCTGCCGGCACGGCGAGAGCTGGCACTGTGCTGCGCCACGGTCCCCGAGCTGTTCGAGCGGTCCGGGTATTACTGGTCGAGCACGCAGTACTCCGCCTACGGCGCCTGGAATCAGTGCTTTGCCTATGGCGACCAGCACGACGACCTCAAGGGCAACGCCCTTCGGGCTCGCGCCGTCCGCAGATTCATTAGCCATTCACCCCTTTAACCCTTAAGGGCGCGAAGCGCCCTTTTCGCGAGTTTTTTCAGCATGGCCTTGCATCACCAGCTTCCGATTTACCGGCTTGCCTACGACCTGCTCTCGATGGCCGTCGAGGTGACGCGGAATATTCCGCGCGACTTCAAGCGGCTACTCGGCGAAAAGGTCCGGGAGGAGTGCGTGGAAATGCTGGTCCTGATCTTCAGGGCCAACACCGCGCGCAACAAGGTGCCCCACATCGAGGCGCTCCAGGAGCGCCTGCAGGTGGTGGAGCTGCTGCTCCGCCTCTGCCGGGACAAGAGCTTCATCAGCACCGGGCAATACGCCCGAGCGGTGGAGCTCACCGATCAGATCGGGCGCCAATCCACCGGCTGGAAGCGCGCCAGCGCGGCGTCGCCTGCTGTATGACCGTCACGGCGGCCATACCCGTGCGATTTTTGAATCTGGTCGTGCCGCTGGCCACCGGCCACCGCCACGCGCATCAGGGAAACCACCGGGCGGCGCCTGGCAGGTCCCGCGCAGTTTCCCCGCTGATCGGCCCCGGCCTTCGGCGAGGCGACGTAGATAGCACGACACGGCGCAGTACTCCGCCAACAACGCCTGGAATCAGGACTTTGCCAATGGCAACCAGAACAACGACCACAAGGACAACGCCCTTCGGGCTCGCGCCGTCCGCAGATCCAATCCCTGCGGGCCATGCTGATTTTTCTATTGAGGAGTTGGCGCAGGCCTATTTCGACTGCCGCCGCGCCAAGCGCACCAGCCGCTCCGCCCTCAACTTCGAGATCGATCTGGAACGCAACCTGCTGGCCCTGGCCGAGGAGCTGCGCAGCGGCACCTACCAGCCGGGGCCCTCCATCTGTTTCGTGGTGACCCACCCCAAACCCCGCGAGGTGTGGGCCGCCCAATTCCGCGATCGGATCGTGCACCACCTGCTGTACAACCGGATCGCCGACCGTTTCCACCGCCGGTTCATCGCCGACAGCTGCGCCTGCATCCCGGGCCGGGGCACGCTCTACGCCGCCCAGCGCCTGGAACGGAAGGTGCGCAGTGTCACCGAGAACTGGCAGCACCGCGCCCACTACCTGAAATGCGACCTGGCCAATTTTTTCGTCAGCATCGACAAGCGCATTCTCCACCAGCAGCTGCTCGCCCGGATCCCGGAACCCTGGTGGCGAGCACTGGCCACCCTGGTGCTGTTTCACGACCCGCGCGAGCACCATGAGGTACGCGGCCGCCGGGATCTGCTGGAGCGGGTGCCGGCCCACAAGCGCCTGGGCGAGCAGCCCGCCCACCTGGGCCTGCCCATCGGCAACCTGAGCAGCCAGTTTTTCGCCAACGTCTACCTCGACGCCCTGGACCAGTTCGTCAAACACCGGCTCAGGGCACGCCACTACATCCGCTACGTCGATGACTTTGTGCTGCTGCACCGAGACCCCGCGTGGCTCACCGACGCCCACCGCCAGATCGAGGCGTTCCTGCCGGCGACACTGGCCGCCCAGCTCAACCCACGCAAAACCATCATCCAGCCGGTGGATCGGGGCATCGATTTTGTGGGCCAAGTGATCAAGCCCTGGCACCGCACAACGCGCCGCAAGACGGTGCGCCACGCCGAACACCGGATCGCCACCCTGCCCCGCGCCCAGCTGCGCGACACCGCGAACAGCTATTTCGGCCTGTTGCGCCAGGCCACCCACAGCGAGCGGGACCGCATGCGCCTGGCGCGCGCCCTGTTCCGGCGCGGCAAAGCGGTGAACCGTGCCCTGACCCAGACCTATGGAGGCCGAGCATGATCGTCGCCACCTACAACCTGCAAACCGACAAGACCCGGATTCACCCCCGCGCCGCCGGCCTCGGTCGGCGCCGCTGGAAGATCAGCCTGTTCGCCGCCAACGACGACGGCAAGGTGACCCACGAACTCCGACCGAAAGGCGCCTGCTATCTGGTCGAGGTACTGCCGCTCGCCACACAAGCCATTGATGAACTGCTGAACGAAACTGGCCGCACCCTGAACGACGGCGGGTTTCAGGTGGTGATGCTGCGATGAACAGGATCGAACACATTGCACGCATGACCGCAGGGCTACTGGCCTACCTGCTCACTGTGAAGCTGATTCCGACCTGGCTGCCGGGCTGGTACCGGCTGTTCATGGCCCTGTTGCCGCACGCCGGCTACTACGCTCTCCATCCGTTCAACGAACTGCCCTGGCATGTGCCAGTGGAGGCACTACGTGAAGAATGAAGCCATCCCACGCCGCGTCCAGCTGCGCCGCAGCAAAGGTTGGCGGATGCCGCCGAACACCGTGAAGGTGGACCGCACCACGCGCTACGGCAATCCCTATCAGGCCGGACAAGACGGCGACGGCGACCGGGCCCACCTGGTGGCGCTATACCGGGATTATTTGGCCCGGCCGGAACAGGCCGATCTGGTGGCCCATATCCGCACCAGCCTCGCCGGCAAGAACCTCGCGTGCTGGTGCCCACTGGATGGGCCCTGTCACGCCGACGTACTGCTGGAGATCGCCAACGAAGGAGCGCCCTCATGAGACGCGCACGGACTCGCCAGCAACTGCTCGCATGCGATGGCATGAAGCGCCAGCCCGGCGGCAACTGGACCTCCCGAAACCAAGCAACCGCCCGCGCCTTCCAGCGCGACAACGGCGGGATCCTGCTGGTGGAAGGCGACCAGTACGAAATCTGCTGCGGCGGCTGCACCGCCGAGCACTGCCATTGCCGGGGCGACCGCGCCTACATCGATAGCCTGGCGCCCAGCTGGGACGAGTCGCACCCGGATAACACCCACCGCCAGCGCCACCCTCGCCAACCGGCTTTGTTTTAGGAGCGCTGATGAACGCTTTCATCGGCAGCCACCCCGCCGGACCGCTGCACACGATCAGCGCCGGCGGCTGGCACCACGCCGAATGCCGGGCATTCTTGATGAAGTACTACCGGGAAGGCGGGCAATGGTCCGACCTGCGCGAGCCCGTCCACACCATCCCCACAAAGGCCCGCATGGGCTTGGTGCTGGTCAAAGGCCAACCCTATCAGATCGTGGACATCGGCATGCGGATGCTGCAGCCGCACGAACTGTTCCCCGGTCAGGGCTTCGGGCCGGACTACATCATCGATCGCACCTGGGACGGGCGCCGCCTCACCAAGGCGGAGCAGAACCTGATGTGCGGCAACAGCGTCTCGCCGTTCCCCTGCGAGGCGCTGGTCTCGCTCAACTACCAACCCACCACCGCCGCCGCAGCGGCCTAGGAGAAACACATGAACACCGTGTTCCTGATCATGGCCGAGTTCGAATCGGCAGAGATCCCACTGGACGCCCTGGCGGAGAAGTATCTGAATCTCAGCCCGGCGCAGGCGAAGCGCCGCGCCGCCAGGCAGGCGCTGCCCTTCCCGGTACACCGCGGGAGCAAAAGCCAGAAGGCGCCCTGGCTGGTGCACGCCAAGGATCTGGCCGACCACATCGACCAGCAGCGCGAACAAGCCAGGCGAGAGTGGAAGGCGATCAATGACGCGGCGTGAACTCCACCCGCTCCCCGCGCCGCGCCGGCATGTTCACGTACCGCCGCAGGCTGTCCCAGCTCTCATGCAGGCTCACCTGCTGGATCTGGGGCACCGTATAGCCGTCTTCACCCAGCCGGGACAGGGCCTCATGGCGCAGGTCGTGAAACCGCAGGTCAACGATGTCATGCATTTTGCAGGCCCGCGCCCAGGCCGCACTCGCGGAGCGGGGATTGTACTCGAGTAACATACCTGCCTGGCCCGGGAAGTCGCGCAGGATCTGATCAACCACCACCCACCCGCCCGGCGGCATCCGAGCCTCCACCCTGATCGGCTTACGGCCAGCGGGGTTCTTGATCCCACCCTCGATGGCGTAGACGCTGTGCTCGCGATCCAGCAGCCGGCGCGGCAGGCGGGTCATCTCCTCTTCCCGCCGGCCGGAGTAAATCGCCAGCCACATCAGATGCCACAGCGGGATCGACATGCGGCCGTTACTCCACCGCCGATAGAGGTAATCGTCCAGGACGCGTAGTTCATCAGCAAGGGGCCGGCGTTCACGCTGGCTCGATTTGCCCACCACCCGGTTCATCCGCAGGGCGTCGATGGCGTCGGATACCACGCTCGCGCTGATGGGCAATCCCTGCGCGTGCTGCAGGTAGCGCATAACCAGGCGCAGATTGATCAGATCACCATTCAGGGTCGACGGCCCCACACCACGTGGATGGCTTGGCGTGGGGGGCTGAGCCCGCCGCCAGTGCACGTACTCAATAAAATCCCGCGTGGTGAGGTCAATCAGACGCCGCTCCGCCACCGGACGCTCGGCGATCGCCGCCAGCTGGGCATTCTTGCTGCGGCCAAAGTTGTCGCCCACCGCCTCCAGGTAGATCCTGATGCCCTCGCCCAGCGTCATCTCCGCACTGGGGTGGCGTTCCAGGCCCTCACCCTGTTCCAGCTCGGCCTCACGCCGGCGGACCCATTCCTTCGCCAGCGCGCGCCGTCCGAATGTCTTTGACTCGGAACGCAGACGCTCACCGTTACGGGTCACCTGGATCTGAGCGCGGTACCGGGTTTCGCCCCTGGCGGTCTTGCGTGGGATAATGGTCCCCATGGATTCTCCCCTTACACCATGCCACCGAATGTGGTGTGAATATGGTGTAAGGAGGATACGAAAATGCGCAGGAACAGGCAAAAAAAGGCAGGAATAGAACAGGATGGCAAACCGCCAAAGACAGGCTGAAAGCCGCATGGAGACTGGAAACCCAGGCTATACAGTGGATCGACGGCTAAGCATCGCCCCGATGATGGCCTACACCACCCGTGACTTCCGCTATCTGGCGCGGCTGATCACCCGCCGCACCCTGCTCTACACGGAGATGGTGGTGGCGCCGGCGGTGATCCACGGCGACCGGGAAAAACTGCTCGGCTTCGACGCCGCCGAGCATCCGCTGGCGGTGCAGCTGGGCGGCAGCGACCCGGAGCAGCTCGCCGAGGCGGCGCGGGTGTGCGCGGACTTCGGCTACGACGAGATCAACCTGAACGTGGGCTGCCCCTCGGACCGGGTGCAGCAGGGCAAGATCGGCGCCGTGCTGATGGCGGAGCCGGACCAGGTGGCGCGCTGCGTGGAGGCCATGGCGGCGGCCACCTCGGTGCCGGTGACGGTGAAAACCCGCATCGGTATCGATGACCAGGACGACTATGCCTTCCTGCACCGCTTCGTGGGCCACATGGACGACGCCGGCTGCCGCAGCCTCACCATTCATGCCCGCAAGGCGATTCTCGACGGCCTGTCGCCCAAGGAAAACCGGGACATTCCGCCGCTGATCTACGAGCGCGCCTACGCCATCAAACAGGATTTCCCGCATCTGGAGATCATCCTCAACGGCGGCCTCAAGGACATCGACGGCATGCTCGGCCACCTGGGCCAGGTGGACGGTCTGATGGTGGGCCGCGAGGCCTACATGAATCCCTGGTTCCTGGCCGACGTGGACACGCGGGTGTTCGGCGAGCCCGGCCCGGCGCCGGAGCGCATGGCGGTGGCGGTGGCGTTCCTGCCCTATCTGGAGCGGCGCTACGCCGCCGGCGTGCACCCCAAGCACGTGCTGCGCCACGCGCTCAATCTGTTCCAGGCGGTGCCCGGCGCCCGCGCCTATCGGCGCCATCTCAGCGAGAACGCCCACAAGGCGGACGCCACTCCCCGGGTGTACGAAGAGGCCCTGGCCCTTTTGGGCGAGCGCGCCCTTGGCTATGCTGCCTCCTGAACACCTCGGAAATCCCGCGGGCAAACCAATTGGAAGGTGCTGTATGACGAGCAAACGCGAACAACTGGAACAATGGACCACGGTGGTGGCCGATACCGGCGACCTGGACCGCATCGCCGAGCTGCGGCCCCACGACGCCACCACCAACCCCTCGCTGCTGCTGGCCGCCGCCCGCGATGAACGCTACCGCCACCTGCTCGACGAGGCCCGCGAGCTGGCCCGGGAAATGGGCCATGGCGATGACCTGGCCTGGTGCTGCGACGCCTTCGCCTGCGTGGCCGGCCAGGCGGTGCTGGAGCACATCCCCGGCCTGGTCTCCACGGAAGTGGACGCCCGCCTGTCGTTCGACCCGGTGGCCACGGTGGAAAAAGCGCGCCGGCTGATGGCCCTGTATCGGGAACTGGGCGTGGACAATGACCGGGTGCTGATCAAGACCGCCGCCACCTGGGAAGGCATTCAGGCCGCCGGGGTGCTGGAGGAGGAAGGCATCCATTGCAACCTGACCCTGGTGTTCTCCGTGGAGCAGGCCCTGGCCGCCGCCGAAGCCGGCGCCACCCTGATTTCGCCGTTCGTGGGTCGCATCCGCGACTGGCACGTGAAACAGGGGCTGGAGATCAATCATATCGACCAGGACCCGGGGGTGACGTCCGTGCGCCGCATTTTCCAGCTGCTCAAGGCCCGTGGCCTGGAAACCATCGTGATGGGCGCCAGCTTCCGCAACGCCGCCGAGATCGAGGCCCTGGCCGGCTGCGACCGGCTCACCATCAGCCCGGCGCTGCTGGACGAGCTGGGCCAGGACCCCGGCGAGCTGGAACGGCGCCTGGATGCCGCCGCCGTGGAACCGGACAGCGACTGGCAGCCGGTGAACGAAGCGGCCTTTCGCTGGTCCCTGAATGAGAACCCCATGGCCTGCGATCTGCTCAGCGACGGCATCCGCCGGTTCGCCGCCGACCAGCGGGCCCTGGAGCAACTGCTCACCGAGGAGGAGATCGCCGCGTGAAATGGCTTGCCCGCCTGTTTGCGTCCACGGAAACCACCACCGACACCACCACCGGGGATTTGCACCGCGCCGCCGCCGCCCTGCTCATGGAGGTGGCGCGCACCGACGGCGAGGTGGATGAACAGGAAGAACGTTTGCTGCTGGAGGCGGTGCGCCGCCACTGGCGGCTGGACGAGGGCGAGATGGAGGACATCGTCGGCGAGCTGCACGAGCGCGTGGAGGCGGCCACGGACCTGTTCGAGTTCACCCGCCCGCTGCGCGAGCGCTGGGACCCGGAAACCCGGGTGCGGCTGATCTATGACATGTGGGCCATCGCCGCCGCCGATGGCAAGGCGGACGTGCACGAGGAGCAGCTGATCCGCCGCGTCTCCGAGTTGTTGTACGTCTCCCACGGCGATTTCATTCGCGGCAAGCTCGCCGCCCTGGGCGAGGAATAAGGCTCGCCGGGCTTCCCGGGAAGGGGGACCACGACGAGACGCTACGAGGTAGCGTCATGCGCGGCTGTAGGAGCGACCGGGCGGCGCTCCCACCGATGCAGGACGCCCGAGGATCGGGCGGCAATCACCAGCCTTCGTTGCTTTCCAGCTCCGGGTCCTCATCCGGCAGCGCCGGCGCGGCGGCGTCCTGTCCCTTGATCTGTACCAGGCGGCGCTGCAGGTAGGCGTTGCGGATGAAGGTGTAGCGGTCGCCGACGATGTTGCGCTCCAGTTCCATCAGGTCCGCGCGCAGGTCGACGCCGTACAGCGCGGCCACGCTGTAACGGGTCAGGTCGTCCTCGATGTAGGTGGGCGGCCACAGGTAGGAGCGCGGGTACAGCGTGCCGGTGTCGCGCACCGTGGACGGCCCCAGGATCGGCAGCACCAGGTAGGGGCCGGACGGCACGCCCCAGCGCCCCAGGGTCACGTCCAGGTTGGTGTCCGAATTGTTCAGGTCCATTCTGCTGGCCACGTCGAACAGGCCGGCGATGCCCAGGGTGGTGTTCACCGTGAAGCGGCCCAGGTTGCTGCCGGCCTCGCCCCAGCGCCACTGCAGCACATAGTTGATGCTGTCGCCGATGTCACCCAGGTTGCTGAAAAAGCGCGTTACCGTGTCGTCCAGCCATTGCGGGGTGATCCACTGGTAGCCCTTGGCGGCGGGCTTGATGGCGTAGCGGTCGACGAAGTCGTTGAAGCCGAAGATCTTGCGGTTGAAGCCTTCCCAGGGGTCCCGTTCCTCGAATTGTCCGGCGCTGCCCCGGGAAAACGGCGTGGACGCCTCGCCCCAGTCCGAGTCGCCGGCGCTGGCGGCCACCGCCGCCTGGCCGCCCATGGCGTCGTCCGCCACCGGGTCGCCCTGGCGCTGGGCCTGGGCCGGAGCCTGTTCGGCGGCACCGGGTTCCGGCGCCGGTTCCGATTCGGCGGGGGAATGGGCGCAGCCAGCCAGGGAGGCCCCTAATAGGGCGAAAATCCATAAACGCACGGCGGAGTCCTTCTTAAACGGTCAGGGTCGGCGCATTATAGCGGGCCCCATGGCACGGAGAGCAACCGCCCCGCCGCCGTTCACGCCGGTTCGGTGAGCCAGGTCCCGAGAATCAGGCCGCGCTGGCGCAGGCCGGCGAGCAAATCGGCGCCGAACCCGCGCACCGCGTCGGGATCCGGGTGCGCCATTTCCTCGGCCAGCAGAGCCAGCACCCGCTCGCCGCTCAGCGACGGATGGGCGGCGATCAGCGCCAGCAGGCGCGCGGTCACCGCGTTGATTTCCATGAACGCCACGCGCTCCTCCGCGTCCCGGTAGACCAGCAGCCAGACCGGCTCTTCCGGGGGCGCTTGCGGCCGGTAATCCGGGCCGATGCGGTGCACCGGCCACTGGTAGCGCAACGTCACGTGCAGCGGCGACAAACAGGGCACGCCGCGCAGCAGGTCGCCATCGGGCCGGATCTGGCCGGTGGGCCGGGTTTCGCGGCTGGTCTCCAGCACGACTTCCATCCACTCGTAGTGGGCCAGTTCCGCCAGGAACGGCGGGTCGGCCTCGCCGGGCGCGTATTCATCGGCCAGGAAGCCCACGAATTCCTCCGGAATATCCAGGAAGTACGGCGAGGCGCAGGCGTGGCCGTCGAAGAAAGCGCGCACCAGGCGCCGCCAGTCCGTTTCGGCGTACAGCGCCCGCAGTACCGGGAACCCCTTCTCCAGAAATCCGTTGATGTTGTTGAAGAACAGATTGCGGTAGATGGCGAGACGGCGCTCCTCGATGCCCTCCGGGGCGGCGTGGCGCTCCGGGTCACGCAGGTGAGCCGCGAAGCGCCGCTGGATGCGCTGGAATTCCGGTTCCATCAGGCGCTCCGCATGGCCGCCGCCGGGCCGCCGTGCCGTTGCTGGGTGTCGCCGATGCGGCGCAGCTCGTCACACAGGGTGTCGAACGGCGGGAAGTTGAAGTCCCGCTCCAGCAAGGTAGGCAGGACGCCGAAGCGCTCATAGGCCACCTCCAGAAGACGCCACACCGGATCGATCACCGGGGCGCCGTGGGTGTCCACCTTGAGGTCCTCGGCTTCGTCGAAATGGCCGGCCACGTGCACGTAGAAAATCCGTTCGCCGGGCAGGCCGCGAATGAAATCGGCGGCGTCGTAGCCGTGGTTGATGCCGTTCACGTAGGCGTTGTTCACGTCCAGCAGCAGGCCGCAGTCGGCCTCCTCCAGCACCGCGCGCACGAACGCCAGCTCGCTCAGGGCGGCGCTTTCCCGCACCGGCGGCGTGGCGTAATAACTGACATGCTCGATGGCGATGCGCTGGCCGAGAAAATCCTGCACCCGGCGAATGCGGTCCGCCACGTAGTGCACCGCTTCCTCGGTGAACGGAATCGGCATCAGATCATAGAGATGGGCGTGATCGCCGCAGTAACTGAGATGTTCGGTATAGGCCCGGATGCGATGCTCGGCGAGAAACGTCTTGATGTCGCCCAGCAACTCGAAATCCAGGGGCTCCGGCCCGCCCAGGGACAGGCTCAGGCCATGGGTGACGAAGGGAAAGCGTTCGGTGAGCGCGCGGAAGTCACGGCCCAGCCGGCCGCCCATGGGAATCCAGTTCTCCGGCGCCACTTCCAGAAAATCCACCGGCGGGGCCGGGGCGTTGGACAGCGGGCCCATCAAGGCCCGCCGCAACCCCAGACCGGTACCGGTCACGGGGAAAGCCGTCATCATTCGGCTCCGTGGTCAGCCCTGGCCGCCGCAGCTGCCTTCGGAGGACTTGTCGCCACCGCAGCTGCCCTCGGTGAACTTATCGGAGGATTTCTCGCCACAGGACCCTTCACCGCATTTGCCTTCGGCGTCCTTGCCGTGGTTACCGGCGAGCTGGTAGCCACTGGCCAGGTCGGTGGCGCCGAACGGATTCTCGGCGGCCTGCACGGCCGGCACGGACATGGCCGAGGCGACCACGGCGGCGCCCAGGGTGGCGGCGAAAGGATTCAGTTTGGTTTGCTTAGCCATGATGGATCTCCTGAAAAACGGTAGTGCTTCCGGATGTATGAACATTATTGTGTCGCGCGGCCCGTTATTGGCGCCGCGTCACCCATGGATGCACGAATCAAGTAAAGGTTACGTGGAGATCGCAAAAAAAGACGGCTCGCCGGCCGTGGCGGTCGCCGGGGTATCTCACCCGGTCGACCACCACGCTGCCGATGGAATAGCCGGCGCCGAAGGAACAGATCACGCCCTTGGTGCCCGCCGGCAGATCCGCGTTGTGCTTGTGAAACGCGATGATGGAGCCCGCGGAGCTGGTGTTGGCGTAGTCGTCCAGGATCACCGGCGCCTCCTCGCGGCTGGCCTCGCGGCCCAGCACACGCCGGGAGATGAACTCGTTCATGTTCAGGTTGGCCTGGTGCAGCCACATGCGCTTGACCTGCGCCACCGGCACTTCCAGGTCACTGAGGTGGGAGGTGATCTGCTCGGCCACCATCGGGCAGACTTCCTTGAACACGCGGCGGCCTTCCTGGCGGAACAGCTTGTCGCGGGCGCCCACGCCTTCCGGCGCGGCGCGGTTGAGGAAACCGAAATTATTGCGGATGTTGTTGGAGAACCTGGTCTGCAGCCGGGTGCCCAGCACTTCCCACTGATTGTCGCTGGTGGCGTCCTCGGCCCGTTCCAGGATCACCGCGGTGCTCACGTCGCCGAAGATGAAGTGGCAGTCGCGGTCTTCCCAGGCCAGGTGGCCGGAGCAGATTTCCGGATTGACCATCAGCACGCGGCGGGCGGACCCGTTGCGGATGGCATCGACGCCGGCCTGGATGCCGAAGGTGGCGCTGGAGCAGGCCACGTTCATGTCGTAGCCCCAGCCGTGCCCCATGCCCAGGGCTTCCTGCACTTCCACCGCCATGGCCGGGTACGGGCGCTGCATGTTGGAGCAGGCCACCAGCACCGCGTCCAGATCGTCGGCGGTGAGGCCGGCGTTGTCCAAGGCCTGGCGGGCCGCCTTCACGGCGATTTCCGCCTGCACGGACAGTTCGTCGTCCGCGCGCTCGGGGATGGTCGGGCACAGCCGGTCCGGATCGAGAATGCCTTCCTTGTCGAGCACGAAGCGCTGCTTGATGCCGGAGGCCTTCTCGATGAAGGCGCTGTTGGAAGGCGTCAGGGCTTCCATTTCCCCGGCTTCGATGGCCGCCGCGTGCTGGCGGTTGTAGCGGTCCACGTACTCATTGAAGGAGGCCACCAGTTCGTCGTTGGTGATCGATTGTTCCGGCGTCCAGAGTCCGGTACCGCTGATTACTACGGAATGGGTCACAAGCCTGTCCTCGCGCAAAGGGCGTTCTGAAAAGGGAACGCCGCGACAGTAAATAAGTTAATTATCCGGATATGACAGGTCCGGCGCAAAGGGCATGACCCGGATCGCGACTGAAGTCGCTCCTACAACAGTGTCATCGCACGGCATCGTAGCCGCCGCTCAGCAAGCCTCCCACTGCTTGTTGAGCCGCTTGGCGGACACCGTCAACTTGGTACCCAGGGGCTGGGCGAACAGGCTCACCCGGTATTCCTCGATCATCCAGCGGAACAGGCGCAACGCCGGTGGCTGCCGCCAGGGCGGCGCGTCGCCGGCGCGGCGCCGGTAGCGTTCCTGAAAGTCCTCCAACTCCGCCACCAGGGCGCGATCACGACCGATCTGGCCGGCCAGCTTGTCCAGGCGCTGTTCCGCCGCCGCCAGGTAGCGGGGGTATTCGCTCAGCCAGTCCGCCTCCACCGCCAGGGGGAAATCGCCGCCGAACAGGTCGGCGAGCTGGGTCTTGAGATCCCGGTGGGCGTGGGCCCAGGCGAGCGGAAAATTCTTCTCCAGGCGCCCCATCACGCCCCGGTAAGTGGCGAACATGCGGCCGTATTCGCCCAGGGCCTTCTCCGCGGCGGTCACGAAGTCGCCGCGCCCGCCGTCGAAGCGCGCGCGCCAGTCCGCCTCGGCGCGCACCGGCTCGGCGTGAAATCGAAAGTGATCGGCGGCCAGGCGCAGCAGCACCCGCTCCAGGCCGTGCCGGCCCAGGTCCGTTTTGTCCGCCTTGAGCTTCTGGAAGCCCGGCTGCTGGCCGGCGAAACGCTTCAGGGCGCGCACCTGGTCGCCCAGGGCCAGCAGCGCCAGCCGCGCGCACCCGTAGCCGTGGTGCCAGGCCGCCTCCTCGGCGTCGGACCAGCGCCGCCGCGCCACCGTCTCGCCCCGGTCTTCCAGGCCCGGGTAGTAGCGCAGGCGCACGCCGCCCTGCTCCAGCTCCTCGCTCTCCGGCAAGGCGCCGAAGCACCAGTCACGCCCCTCCGGGTCCGGCTCCCGGTGGGCCGGGGCCTCGGCGGCGGCCTGCACCTGGTCGGCGAAGGCCCGGCGCAGCGCCGCCGGGTCGCGGCCCTCGCGCAGGGTGGCGCCGTCACCGTCCACCACCCGCAGATTCATGCGCAGGTAGTCGGGAATCCGTTCCACCGGCCATTCCTCCTGCTCCACCCGCACCCCGGTCATGCGCTGCAGCTCCCGGGTCATGGCCGGCAGCAGCGGCCGGTCCGGGGCCAGGGCTTCCATCAAGGCATTGACGTAGTCCGGCACCGGCACGAAATGCCGGCGGCGCGCCTTGGGCAGGCCGCGAATCAGCGCCTCCAGCTTTTCACGCAGCAGGCCCGGCACCAGCCAGTCGAGCCGCTCCTCGGGCACCTGATCCAGGGCCGCCACCGGCACCACCAGGGTCACGCCGTCGGTGTCACCGGTGGGGTCGAAGCTGTACTCAAGAGGCAGGGTCAGGCCGTCCAGATCGAGCTGGTCGGGGAAGGCGTCGTCGCGCAGGTCCGGGCTGCGCGACAGCAGGAAGTCGTCGTCCATGAGCAGCGCCTGGCGTTGCCCATCGCTGGCCTCCTTGCGGTACCAGGTCTCCAGGTGGGTGAGCGTGTACAGCCCGTCCGGCAACCGCTGGTCGTAGAACGCCACGCGGGCTTCCTCGTCCACCAGGATGTCCCGCCGGCGCAGCTTGTGCTCCATGTCCTCGAGCCGTTCCAGGCGTTCCCGGTTGGCCTTCACGAACGGCGGCTCCCGGGTCAGCTGGCCGTCCACCAGGCCCTCGCGGATCATCAGCTCCCGGGCCAGGGGCGGATCCAGCGGGCCATAGTTCACCCGCCGGCCGGACGCCAGGATCAGCCCGAACAGATTGACCTGCTCCTTGGCCATCACGCAGCCCCGTTTCTTCGACCAGTGCGGCTCGAAGTACTGGCGCTTGATCAGGTGCGCCGCTTCCTGCTCCACCCATTGCGGTTCAATGCGCGCCACGCAGCGGGCGAACAGCCGGCTGGTTTCCACCTGCTCGGCGGCCATCAGCCAGCGGGCGCCGTTCTTCTTCCCGGCCCGTTTGCTCAGCGTGGAGCCCGGCCAGATCAGCGGTTTGCGGTTGCGGGTGGAAAGCCATTCGCCCTCCTCACCGCGCTGCATCACATTGCCCAGCAGGCCGGTGAGGAGGGCCCGGTGAATGGATTCGTACTCCGCCGGCTCCCGGTTCAGCGTCCAGCCCTGGTCCCGGGCCAGCAGCAACAACTGGCGATGGGTATCGCGCCATTCACGCATGCGCGACGGCGCCAGGAAGGTTTTCTTCAGGGCCTTTTCGAACTGGTTGCGCGACAGCGCCTCCCGCTGTTCCTCCGCCCAGTGCCACAGATTCAGAAACCACAGGAAATCGCTGTCCTTGTCCTCGAACGGCTGGTGGGCCTGGTCCGCCTGCTGCTGCTTGTCCCGGGGACGCTCGCGGGGGTCCTGCACCGCCAGGGCGGCGACGATCACCAGCACCTCGCGCAGCGCCTTCTTGTCGGCGCCCCCCACCACCATGCGCGCCAGGGTCGGGTCCAGGGGGAAACGCGCCAGTTGCCGGCCCAGGGGCGTGGGCTTGCGTTTGCCGTCCAGGGCACCCAGCTCCTCCAGCAGCCGGTAACCGTCACGGATCAGCCGACCATCCGGCGGCTCCATGAACGGGAAGTCCTCCACCGCCCCCAGGCGCAGGTCCGACATTTGCAGGATCACCGCCGCCAGATTGGTGCGCTGGATTTCCGGATCGGTGAATTCCGGCCGCTGCAGAAAGTCATCCTCGTCGTAGAGACGGAAGCAGATGCCCGGCATCAGCCGGCCACTGCGGCCGGCGCGCTGATTGGCGCTGGCCTGGGCCACCGGTTCCACCGGCAGCCGCTGCACCTTGGAGTGCACGCTGTAACGGCTGATGCGGGCGGTGCCGGCGTCGATCACGTAGCGGATACCGGGCACCGTAAGGGAGGTTTCCGCCACATTGGTGCTCAGCACCACCCGCCGCCCGCGGTGGGCCGAGAACACCCGCTGCTGTTCGGCGCCGCTCAAGCGCGCGTAAAGTGGCAGCAGTTCCGTATCGCGGAAATCGCAGCGCTTGAGGTGATGGTGCACGTCGCGGATTTCCCGCTCGCCGCTCAGGAACACCAGCACGTCCCGGGCCGCCGGCGGACCGTCGCGGCGCTCGTCGCGCTGGATTTCGCGCAGCACGTCCTCCACCTGGGGGCCCAGGTCCCGGTCGCCTTCCGGCGGCCGGTAGCGGATGTCCACCGGATAGGTGCGCCCGGATACTTCGAACACCGGAGCGCCGTCGAAGTGCTCGGCGAAGCGTTCGTGGTCGATGGTCGCCGAGGTGATGATCACCTTCAGGTCCGGGCGGCGCGGCAGAAGTTGCTTGAGATAGCCGAGCAGGAAATCGATGTTGAGGCTGCGTTCGTGGGCTTCATCGATGATCAGGGTGTCGTACTGATTGAGGAAGCGGTCGTTCTGGATCTCGCTGAGCAGCATGCCGTCGGTCATCAGCTTGATCAGGCTGTCCTCGCCCACCTGCTCGCTGAAGCGCACCTTGTAGCCCACCTTCTCACCGATCCGGGTGTGCAGCTCCTCGGCCAGCCGCGCCGCCACCGAGCGCGCCGCCAGCCGGCGCGGCTGGGTGTGGCCGATGTAGCCGTCCACGCCACGTCCCAGCTCCAGGCAGATCTTGGGCAGCTGGGTGGTCTTGCCGGAGCCGGTTTCGCCGGCCACCACCACCACCTGGTGATCGCGGATCGCCGCCGCCAGCTCCTCGCGGTGGCGCACCACCGGCAGGTCCGGCCATTGCAGCGGCGCCGCCAGCAACCCACGGCGCCGCTCCCGGGCGGCCACGGAGATGTCGATGGCGGCGGCCACCTTGTCACGACCGTGCTCGCTGAAACGCCGGCTCAGGCCATCCAGGCGTTTTTTCAGGCGCGGCCGGTCCCCGGCGCGGGCCTGGGCCAACCGTTGGTAAAGATCCTGTAATGAAGTTTCGGTCATGTAGTTAGCGGCGATTGAGCAGCCAGGCGCGGCCCTTGTCGTTAAGCACATCGCCGTCCAGGCTCAGCCAGGCGGTGGTCGGTTCCGACGGCGCCAGGTCGACGGTGAAGCGCATCAGTTCGTCGCGGCGGAAGGCGTGCCCCTCCACCCGCTCGCCCTCGCTGTAACCGGCCAGCACCGTGTCCAGACCGGCGGCGTCCACCTTGATGCCGTCCACGGCGATGATCACATCGCCGGCGGACAGGCCGGCGGCCATGGCCTCGCCCTGCTCATAGGCCACCTGAATGCGCGCCCCGACCGGATCGGCGGCGACGCGCACGCCCAGGTGCACCGGCGCGTGACCGGCTGATTTGCCACCCGGTTTGCCACCATTGTCGCCGTGCCCTTCCGCCGGCCGCCAATTCAAGGTCACGCCGCGCTCGGCGAGCAGCTCTTCCAGGGGCAGGTCCTCGGTGCGGTACAGGGCCAGGTCGAAGAAATCGCCCAGATCGGTGCCGGCCACTTCCTCGGCCAACGGCCGGATGCCCTGCTCCGGCACGCCCTGGCCGGTCTGGCCGTGGCGTTGCCACAGCAACCGCATGAGATCATCCAGGCTTTTCTCGTCGTTGGTTTCCCGGCGCAGGGTGAGATCCAGGGCCAGGGCGATCAGCGCGCCCTTGGCGTAGTAGCTGACGATGGCGTTGGGCGCGTTCTCGTCCTGCTGATAAAAGCGCGTCCAGGCGTCGAAGCTGGATTCGGTGACGGTCTGCTTGAAGCGGCCCTGGCCGCGATACACCCGGGTCAGGGTCTGGCCCAGCAGTTCCAGGTAGCTTTGCGGGCTGATCAGGCCGGTGCGCGCCAGGGACAGATCGTCGTAATAGCTGGTGATGCCTTCGAAGGCCCACAACAACTCGGTGTGCACCTCGCCGCGCAGGTCGAAGGGAGTGAACGCCTCCGGCTTGATGCGCTTGACGTTCCAGGTGTGGAAATACTCGTGGCTGCACAGGCCCAGGTAGCTACGATAACCGTCGCGAACCTTGTTCGGCGCGTCGGTGCGCAGGGGCAGATCGGTGCGCGGGCTCATCAGGCTGGTGGAGTTGCGATGTTCCAGGCCGCCGTAGCCGTTGGTGACCAGGGTCATGAACACATAGCGTTTCATCGGCGCCGGTTCGCCGAACAGCTTGATGTGGTGCTCGCAGATCGGCCGCAGATCCCGGCACAGACGCGCCATGTCGGCCCGATGACGACCGCTGAGCACCACCTGGTGGGGCACCCCGCAGGCCTCGAATTCGGCGTGGTCGAAATCGCCCATCTCCGCCGGATGGTCGAGCAGCGCGTCGTAGTCCTCGGCGCGGAAGCGGCCGAAGCCAAGCTCCGGCCCGCTCACCCGCTCCAGGCCGGTGGCCAGCTTCCAGGTGCCGTAGGCGGCGCCGGCCGGGGCCTCGATGTCCACTTCACAGGGCTGGTCCTCGAAACCCATGGCGGCCAGAAACACGCAGGGGCCGTTGAAATAGCCATGGGTGGTATCCAGGTGCGCGCCGCGCACCGACAGATCCCAGGCGTAGACCTGATAGTCCACCGTCACCGGTCCGTCCACCGGCGGCAGCTGCCAGGTCTGCTTGTCGATCTTGGCCACGTCCAGGGGCCGGTCGCCGGCGCGGGCTTCCAGGCTGACGATATGGCGGGCGAAATCGCGGATCATGTAGCTGCCGGGAATCCAGGCCGGCAACGTCAGGCCCTGGCCTTCCGGCGTGGGCTCGGCCACGGTCAGGGTGACCTGGAACAGATGGGCTTCCGGTCTGAGCGGACGAATCCGGTAATGAATCACACCGACTCCTTAACTGGCGACAAGAGGCCCGTCATGATACATGTTCAGCACTCTTTCAGGGGAACCCGTCAAACCATGACTTCGGATTGCTTTGTTATCGGCGCCGCCGACGGCCACACCATCGGCGTGCACGAATGGCTCGCCAGCGAACCGCTGGGCACCTTGATCTGGCTGCACGGCATGGCCGAGCACGGCGCCCGCTACCAGGCGCTCGGCGAGATCCTCGCCGAACACGGCTGGAACCTGTATTGCCCGGACCATCGCGGCCACGGTATCAGCATGGACGGCGCCGATCCGCCCGGCCATTTCGCCGATGACAATGGCTGGGACAAGGTCATGGGGGATCTGGAGCGGGTCATCGACACGGTGGCCGAGCGCCATCCCGGCCCGCTGGTGCTGGGCGGCCACAGCATGGGGTCGTTTCTGGCCCTGGCCGGCGCGGAACGTTTCGGCGACCGGCTCGACGGCGTGGTGCTGTGCGGCAGCGATTACCACGCCGGCGCCTATTACCGGTCGCTGCTGCCGGTGCTGCGCTGGCAGCAGCGCCGCCAGGGGCCGCGCGGCCAGAGCAACCTGATCGACACCCTCACCTTCCGCGCCTGGGCGCGCAGCGTGCCCGACGCGCATACCGATTTCGACTGGCTCAGCGGCGACCCGGCCCAGGTGGCCGCCTACATCGAGGACCCCAAGTGCGGCTTCCAGTGCACCAACGCCACCTGGGTGGCGCTGGTCTCGGCGCTGGCGCGCATTCAGTCCGGCAAGGGCCTGGCGGCGCTGCCGGCGAACTTGCCAGTGCTGTTGCTGGGCGGTCGCGAGGACCCCATGAGCGGCGGTGGCAAGGGCATGGATCGTCTGGAAAAGGCGCTGCGCCGGCGCGGCCTGCCCCTGGAGCGGCTCGACTGCCCCCAGGGGCGCCACGAGATTCTCAACGACTACTGCGCCCCGGAGGTCCGCCAAACACTGTTGGAGTGGCTGAACCGGCGGTTGTGACAGCGGCGCCGGATCGCGACTGAAGTCGCTCCTACGGGGCTTTAGAATGCGGTAGGAGCGACCGGGCGGCGTTCCGCTTCAGTCGCGATCCCGCGAAGTCGTCAATCCGGTTCGGCGGAGATGTTGTTCTCCTCGGTGAACTCCACGTAGCCGAGATAGCGATTGCGGATTTCGCGCACGTATTTCACCGGTTCCGAGCCGCGCACATAGCCGAAGCGCGCCTGGCGGGCGTATTGCGGCCGCGACAACAGCAGCATGGCGGTTTCCACGTTGTCGAACCAGAGATCCGGGTCCTTGCCCAGCCGCTGCGCCAGCCGCCGGGCGTCTTCCACGTGGCCGGCGCCGGCGTTGTAGGCGGCGAGCCCGAAGTACAGTTTCTGCGCCAGCTCCAGGCGCCGGGGAAACCGGTCCTCCAGCCACTCCAGATAGGCCATGCCGGCGGCGATGCCCTGCTCCGGATCGTGCACGTCGGTGAAGCCGAACTGGCGGGCGGTGCGCGGCATCACCTGCATCAGCCCCTGGGCGCCGGCGAAGGAGCGGGCGTCCGGATCGAACTGGCTTTCCTGGTACATTTGCGACACCACCAGCCGCCAGTCGAAACCGTACTCCAGGGCGTATTCCTTGACCAGGTCGTCGTAGGGCGAGATCTCCTTGCCCGCTTCCACCCGATACTGCTCGTGGATGCGGATGGTCTTGGGTTCCTTGAAGTAGCGATTGAAGGTGACGTTGTAGAACAGCCCCTTGTAGTTGCGGCTGATGTAGGCGTCCAGTTGCTTCTTCAATCGCGGCTGGTTCTCGCGCAGCCCCCAGGCGATCTCGCGGGTGCCTTCCAGGGTCCACAGCGGCTGGATGTCTTCCCGGTAGGTGCTTTCCAGGGCGGCCAGATGGCTGTCCACCAGGGTCAGGTCGGCGTCGCCGTCGGCCACCCGCTGGATCAGCATTTCCGAGGTGGCGTCCGGCACCAGCCGGGTCTCCACGGCAATGCCCTCCTCGCGCAGCGCTCGCAGGGTGTCCACGAAGGCGCTGTCCGGGGCCACCGCCACGGTGCGCCCGGCCAGGGCCTGGACCGATTCGAACGGCTCTTCGTCGGCGCGGCCGATGATCTGCTCGTGCACCTCCAGGTAGCGCTTGCTGAACCGCCAGCCGGCCTGACGGCGCTCCTCGGTGGCGGTCATGGAGGCGGCGATCACGTCGCCGGCGCCTTCCTGGAGCGCCTGGAACATGGCCGAGGCGCTGTCGCGCACCACCATGCGCACGCGCAGGCCGTGCTGCTTGGCGAAGTGCCGGGTGAGGTCGTAGTCGAAGCCCATCAGCTCGCCGCGCCACAGGAAGTAGCTGGCCGGGTTGTTGGACGTGATCACCCGCAACACGCCCTCTTCCTTGATCGCCGCCCAGTCCCGTTGCGCCCGGGTCTGCACCGAGGCGCTCACATGGTGGCTGATGATGAATTCATTGATGGCGGCGCGCAGCACCGGATTGTCCGGGCGCACCGCCCAGGCGATGCGGCGGCGTTCGGTGACCACCGGGCCCTTGCGCAGGCCGTCGTAGTCCATCAGCAGGCTGTCGAGCATGTTGCCGTCGACGATGGCGGCGTCATAGCCGCCCTCCGCCACCGCGTCCAGCAGCCCACTGTCCGAGGTACCGGAAGGCAGGGTTTCCACGGTCACGGTGTCGTGGCGCTCCGCCAGTTCAGCGGCGGTTTCCGCGTAGGCGGTGTCTTCCGGCACCGCCACGGTGATCTCGCCCAGGTCCGCCAGGCGGTCGCCCTCGCGGTCCTTGGGCAGCACCAGGTATTCATCGATCACCGCCACCGGCGTGCAGAACGCCACCCGCTCGCGGCGGTCCTCGGTGACCGAGTAGTTGCTGACGATCATGTCGGCGCGGCCGTCGTTGATCATGTCGTCCAGGTCGCCGGTGCCGTCGGCGTACACCCAGCGCGGCTCCAGGCCCAGGGCCAGGGCCTCCGCCTCGGCCTGCTCGCGGAATTCCTGCAGGGGCACGCCCTCGCGCACCAGAGCCTGCTCCTCGTCGAAGCGCGGCGCCACCAGACGCAGCTCGCCGCGCTCGCGCAGGGCGTCCAGATCGCCGGTCTCGATGTACTCTTTGGATGGCGCCCCGCAGGCCGCCAGCAGCAGCGTCAGGCCGGCCAGCAGACCGGCCAGCACGCGGTGTTGTGTCATAACGTCGATCCCTCCTGGCTCTCAATCTAACCGAAAAGACTGACCGACGGCGAACCCCCATGAAAAACGTTGGCCGATAGCGCGGCTCGGAAGCAAAAAAAAGGGGCGCCGAAGCGCCCCTTGAGGGATTGCCTGATCGTTATTGTGTCAGGGTGCGATATTGCCCGTGCAGACGCGGTGAATGCGCAGGGTATCGTTGGCGTTCAGGAAACCGGCGTAGTCCAGCTGTACTTCGTCGAAGGTCAGCTCGTTGGTGTCCACCTCGGTAACCAGGAAACGCTCGTCGCTGTTGATGCCCAGGCCCAGCAGTTCCAGATCCAGGCCCTGGCCGCCGACCACGGCGCTGTCCACTTCGGTGCCGTCGTTGAAGAAGCGCACGGTCAGGAAGTCGCCCAGCAGGCTCAGGTTGAGCAGCGCGGAGGCCGGATCGGAGATCACGAAGCCAATGCGGTTGATGCCGGTGAAGTCGTTGGCCGGGTCCACGGCGGTGGCGCGGATCTCGGCGCCGCCGTAGATCAGAGCCAGGGAAACACTGATCTCGGCGTAGCTGGAATCGATGCCGTCGATCATGTTTTCCGGGTTCTCCACGGTGGCGATGGACACCGCCAGGGAGTTACCGCTGGCTTCGTAGTCCGGGCTCAGCAGCGGCTGGAAGGTGCTGGTGGCGTTGCAGGTGAAGCCATCGTCGTCGCACACGTCGCCGATGCCATCGCCGTCCGCGTCCGCCTGGTCGGCGTTGGCGGTGTTCGGGCAGTTATCGAGATCGTCCGGTACGCCGTCGCCATCGGTGTCGGTGTCGTCATCCACCGGGCAGCCGTCGTTTTCCGGCGGGCCGGGCACGGTCGGGCACTCATCGTTCTGGTCGTTGGTGCCGTCGCCGTCATCGTCGTTGTCGCAGATGTCGCCCACGTTGTCGCCGTCCAGGTCAGCCTGATCCGGGTTGGGGATGAACAGGCAGTTGTCGTCCTCGTCCGGTACGCCGTCGCCGTCGGTATCGGTTTCACAGACGTCGCCCACGCCGTCCTGGTCGGTGTCGGCCTGGTCGGCATTGGCCACGTAGGGGCAGTTGTCGTTCTCGTTCTGCACGCCGTCGCCGTCGCGGTCGTTGTCGCAGACATCGCCCACGCCGTCATTATCGATGTCGGACTGGTCCGGGTTGGCCACCATCGGACAGTTGTCCTTGTTGTCCTCGATGCCGTCGCCGTCCTGGTCGGTGTTGTTGTCGCAGGCATCGCCGATGCCGTCACCGTCGGTGTCGGTCTGATCCGGGTTGGATACGCGCGGACAATTGTCACTGTCGTTGTCGACGCCGTCGTCATCGATGTCGTCGTCGCAGGCATCACCGATGCCATCGTTGTCCTGGTCCGCCTGATCGTTGTTGGCGAACGCCGGGCAGTTGTCCTCATCGTCCGGAATGCCGTCGTTGTCCTGGTCATCCGGCGCGTTGGGGTTGGGGTTGTTGGGGGTGGGATCGCCACCGCCGCCGTCGCTGCTGCTTGCCTCGCAGCCGTAGATCCCGGCGCCGAGAACGGCGAGCAGGACCAACATCAATACGTTCTTCATACTCATCATCGTCGTTCTCCTTACTTCTCGGTTACCCGGAATTCAACGCGGCGGTTCATGGCCCGGCCAGACTCGGTTTCGTTGCTGGCGATGGGATCCAGCTCACCGTAGCCACGGGCGCTCACGCGGTCGGCGGCGACGCCACGGTCCAGCAGGTACTGGCGCACGGACTCGGCGCGTTGACGGGAAAGCTCTTCGTTGTAGTCCGCGTTGCCGACGCTGTCGGTGTGGCCGGCCACTTCCACGCGGAAATCGGTTTGTGCCTTGAGGGACTCGGCGATGCGGTCCAGGGTCGATTCCGAGGAGGTGGTGAGACGGGCGGAATCGAACTCAAAGTTGATGTTGCTGAGGGTCACCGTCTGGTTGACGATCAGGCAGCCCTTGGCGTCCACCTGACCGCCTTCCAGGGTGTTCGGGCACTGATCGCGGTCATCCGGCACGCCGTCGCCGTCGGAATCGATCATCGGCTTGGACGGGGCCTGCACCTCGCGGGTCTCGACCACCACTTTTTCCTTGGTGATCACCTTGGTGTAACCAAGCGGGAACTCCACGCCCAGGGACAGACGCACATCACCAAAGGCACCGTTGCCGCGGGCGGCGCCGGAACCGTCGAAATCGTCGTAGACGTAGCGGGCTTCGCCGCGCAGCTTCAGGCCATTGTCGAAGATCGGGCCGGTCACCGCGCCGAGACCGGCGTTGGCGGTGAAGCTGTTTTCCTCGTCCTCGTCGGGCAGCACCTCCTGGTCGATGATGCCGGCGGCCACCACGAAGTACGGCGTGAAGCCGGTGCGGTCGCCAAAGGCGTAGGACAGGCCGGTGGTCAGGTGATATTGATAGAAGTCCTGGGTGTTGGGCAGGTTCGGGTCCATCTCATAGAACCCGCCTTCCGTTTCCCACCACCAGTGGTCGGACAGCTGGCGGCCGTAGAACACGCTGTAGCCGGCGCCGCTGTCATCGAAGCCGCGCTCGTCATCCAAATCGAGGTAAGAGCCGAACCCCCCGATGTATTGTCGGGTGTTCAAAGTCTCCTCGTACTGCTCGTCCGCCAGGGCCGGCTGAAACGCCAACCCGACGGCCATTACAAGCGAAGAGAATTTCAAGCTTGCATTCATGGGTTACCCCCCTCGGGTATCAACGGATTACAGTGCAATCATTGGAATAGCCGGGGGGCTTAAAAAAAACAGGCTTCCGGTGACGTCGGGTTGGAATAGTGTTGAGAACTTCTCCACGCTTTTGCACAACTTGTACAAGCGGTATCGTTTTGTATCCCATCTGTATTCGCCCCTGGCGGGGGGCCGCGATTTAAGGTTTCATGTGAGAAAATTAGTACGCCAGTACAAGAATAAAAGGACCCCGGATTTCATGCCTTCCCGACGACAATTCCGGCGCCGCTGGTTGTGGTGGCCGCTGGTGGCCGTTTTGCTGGTGGCCGGCGCCGCCCTGCTCCACACCGCCTGGCCGTTTCTCACCTACCCCCGCGAAACCCTGACCTTCCAGGTGCCCGACCCGCGCCCGCCGGAACCGCTCAACCAGGCGGTGGCGGGCGTGGCGGAGGTGGACATCACCCCGGCCATCGGCCTGCCCAAGTTCGGTTACTCCGCCTGGGCCGCCGACGGCGACGGTTTCCGTACCCGGCTCAAGGCCCGCGCTTTCTATTTACACGGCCCCGGCGGCACGCCCCTGGCCCTGGTGCAACTGGACCTGGGCGCCGGCTCCCTGCCGCTGCACTACGCCGTGGCCCAGCGCATCGCCGCCACCACCGACGTACCCGCCCATGGCCTCAGCCTGCTGGTCACCCACACCCACTCCGGCCCGGCCCAGTATCTGGGCAGCGACTTCTATAATGTGTTTGGCGGCAACCGGCCCGGCTTCGACCCGGCCTTGTTCGATTTCCTCGCCACCCGCATCGCCGAGGCGGTAAGCCGGGCCTACCGGGACCGCCGCCCGGCCCGGCTGGCGGTGGGCGAGCGGGACGTCTGGGGACTGACCCGCAACCGCTCGCCCCAGGCCTGGGCGCGCAACCACGGAATCGACCCGGCCCGTGTCGACGGCAACCTGGCCAAACGCGCCGTGAACCCGCGCATGACCATGCTGCGCCTGGACCTGCAGGCCGACGACGGCCGCTTCTACCCGGCCGGCGCCCTGACCCTGTTCTCCATCCACGGCACCGCCATCCCCGCCTTCACCGGGCCCTACCACGCCGACGTCTGGCACTGGCTGGCCCGGGGCCCCGGCGCCGCCCTGGAGCGGCCGCTGCCCTGGCCCTTCGTGCACGGCGCGGTACAGGCCACCCACGCGGACAACAACCCGGCCTGGCACCCGGACCACCGTGGCGATCGGGAAGCGCGGCGCATCGGCACCGCCCTGGGGGCCCAGGCGGCGGACCTGTTCCAGTCCCTGGAAGGCGAGCTGGCGCCGCGCCTGGTGACCGCCGCCGCCAGCCGCCAGCTCGACCTGCTGGATCTCCCCGAGGAGCAACGGCACGGCCTGTGCGAACGCGCCGTGGTGGGCGCCGCCACCGCCGGCGCCGCCAACGGCGACGAGGTGTTCCCGGTGTCCTACCTGCCCTATTTGCAGGAAGGCTGGCCACGCCGCTGGCTCACCGACGGCTGCCAGGGCGTCAAACAGTGGATGCTCTCCAAGGGGCAGCTGCTGCTCTCGCCGGAGGCCTTTCCCCACCGGGCCCTGTTCCAGGTCATGCGCGTCAACGATCTGGTGGTGGTGCCCCTGCCCTGGGAGGTGACCCTGGAAAGCGGCAACCGCATTCGCGGCGCCGTGCTCGACAGCCTGCCCGCCGGGCGCCCCTGGCGGGTGGAAATTTCCAGCCTGGCCAACGGCTTCCTGGGCTACGCGGTGACGCCGGAGGAATACGGCGCCCAGTATTACGAAGGCGGGCACACCCTGTACGGCCCGCATACCGTGGACTTCCTGGCGGCGCAAAGCGCCGGGCTCGCCGGCGACCTGGGGCGGCGCGGCGAGGTGGACGACCTGCCGGCGGAAAGCCGCTTCAGCCTGCTGCGCCACCGTTACTGGCCCCGGACCGACGCGGACCGCACCTGGGCCCGCCAGTGGCGCCAGGGCGCCCGCTACCACGCCGCCGAGGGCGAGAAGGAGGCGTACTGGGCCTGGCGCTTCCAGGGCGAGCCGCCCGGCGCCCTGGACCTGAGCGAGCCCCTGTTGCGTGTGCGCGGCAACGACGATCGCACCCTGGTGGCCGACGACCAGGGCGGCGATCTGGCCCTGCGCCTGATCGACCAGGACGACCAGGGCGCCCTCTACGAAGTGCGCTGGTACCGGCCGCCGCCGGCGGCGCCGGGCAGCCTGGAGCTGGAGGTGCTCGCCGGCGACCGGGCACCGTCGCTCACCTCGCCGGCATTTCCCTGACACGGATCGGTTTTTCCGCCGCCGGGCCCTGCTACACTACGCCCTCGAATACAGGAGGTAGTGCCATGAGGGCCCTGTTGCTCACGCTTCTGCTGGCCGGCTGCGCCAGCACCACGGAAATCACCACGCGCACCGTCACCGACACGCCGCCGGCGGACGCCGGGGCGATTCTGCTGGCCGCCCAGAGCCCGGAAGGCGACGTGCGCGAAACCTGGGAGCTGATCTGCCGGCCAATCTTCAACCGCGCCGGCCTCAACGTGTACCTGGCCCACCAGGAAACGCCCCTGTGGCGCGACCGCGACGCCCTCACCGACTGGGCCGCCGGCCACGGCGTGGACCGGGTGCTGCTGGTGGACCTGACCCGGCTGCTGATGTCCGCCCCCAATCTGCCCGCCGACCGGGACCTGAACCCGCTCGACCAGGACACCGAGGTGCAACCCACCTGGCGGCTGGGCCTGGACGGCGAGCGCATCGAGCGGGACCGGCCCGGCGACCCGGAGCAGCGCTTCCCCGCCTATCTGACCGACGGCGACGGCAAGCCGCTCTGGCACGGCGAGGCCCGCACCCATGAAGCCAATGATCAGGCCGCCATCGCCAAGAGCCAGTGCCGCGCCCTGCGCGACGTGCTGCGCCAGAACGGCACCCTGTGACTTGACTCCGGGGGCGGCCGTCCCCACCTGCCCGTTAATCGCAGCAAGGAGATTGCCATGAGCGCCGTGATCCCCGGAACATCCCTGGCTCTGCACCCGGACCGTTTCCCCGACCCCGCCGACGACCTGCCGGCGGACCGCGACGCCGGCCGCGCCGTGCTGGCCGGCGGCTGCTTCTGGTGCGTGGAAGCGGTGTACGACGCCCTGGACGGCGTGGACAGCGTGGTTTCCGGCTACATCGGCGGCGACGCCGACACCGCCACCTATGAAGCCGTCTGCGGCGGCCACACCGGCCACGCCGAAGCCGTGGAAGTGCGCTACGACCCGCGCAAGGTGCGCTTCGGCGAGCTGCTCAAGCTGTTCTTCTCGGTGGCCCATGACCCCACCCAGAAGGATCGCCAGGGCAACGACCGGGGCCCGCAGTACCGCTCCGCCATTTTCCCCGTGGACGACGACCAGGAACGGGTGGCCCGCGCCTACATCAAGCAACTGGAAAGCGCCGGCGCCTTCACCGCGCCCATCGTCACCACCCTGGAAAGCGGTCACGTGTTCTTTCCGGCGGAGGACTACCATCAGGACTTCGCGCGGCGTAACCCCCGCCAGCCCTACATCCAGCACGTGGCGAAACCCAAGCTCGACAAGCTGCACGCCGCCTTCCCGGATATGCTGAAAGACTGAGAGGCCATTGCATGACTACGTCCGCCAGCGGCCACGACCTGACGCCGCTCACCGACGCCGAAAAACAACAGCGCGCCGCCGACCTGACCACCGAGGAGCGCCGCATCCTGCTCAACCAGGGCACCGAGCCGCCGTTCTGCGGCGGTCTGCTGGACAACAAGGAAGCCGGCACCTACGCCTGCAAGCTGTGCCACCTGCCCCTGTTCCGCTCCGACGACAAGTTCGAATCCGGCACCGGCTGGCCCAGCTTTTTCCGCCCCGCCGACCCGGACCATGTCCGCGAACTCCAGGACGCCAGCCACGGCATGGTGCGCACCGAAATCCGCTGCGCCCGCTGCGACGGCCACCTGGGCCATGTGTTCCCGGACGGCCCGCCACCCACCGGCCAGCGCTACTGCCTGAACTCCGCCTCCCTGGTCTTCCAGCCCGACTGACCGACCCTGGAAAGCCGGCGGTTTGACCGCCGGGTACAAAGGCGCGATCCGGTCATTGCCCGGCGGAACACAGTGTTTACCATCGGTTCAAAACACCTCTCAGGGAGAACCGAGATGAACGCCGTTTCGCCGCCGGCATCCCGCCGCCACGACTCCGCCCAGGCCCGCTGGGAACGACTGCCGGTGATTCGAACCGGCGAGGACTACATCGCCAGCCTCAAGGGCCGCGGCACGCGCCTGTTCCTGTTCGGCGAGCTCATCGACGAGCCCGCCGACCACCCCATGATCAGGCCCAGCATCAACGCCCTGCGCGCCACCTACGACCTGGCCCTCGAGGACCCGGAGCTGGCCACCGCCCACTCACCGCTGATCGACGCCCCGGTGAACCGCTTCCTGCACATGCCCACCTGCTCCCAGGATTTGGTGATGAAAAACCGCATGCAGCGACGGCTCGGCCAGATCACCGGCACCTGCTTCCAGCGCTGCACCGGCCTGGACACCCTCAGCGTGCTGCACTCCATCACCTGGGACATCGACGCCAAACACGGCACCGACTACCACCGCCGCTACCTGGACTTCCTCAAGGAAGCCCAGCGCCGCAACGTGCTGATCGCCGCCGGCATGACCGACCCCAAGGGCGACCGTAGCAAGCGCCCCGCCGAGCAGGCCGACCCGGACATGTTCCTGCACATCACCGACCGCAACCAGGACGGCGTCTTCGTGCGCGGCGTCAAGGCGCACATGACCGGCGGCTGGAACCAGCACTGGATCTGCGTGATGCCCACCATGAACCTGGGAGAAGCCGACCACGACTACGCCGTGGTGGGCATGATCCCCGGCGACGCCGAGGGCATCACCTACATATATGGCCGCCAGGCCAGCGACACCCGCTCCATGGAAGGCGGCGACATCGACCAGGGCAATGCCCAATACGGCGGCCAGGAAGTGTGGGTGTACTTCGACGACGTCTTCATCCCCCACGAGCATCTGTTCATGGACGGCGAGCACGAATTCGCCCAGGAGATGGTGGCCCGCTTCACCGCCTACCACCGCGCCAGCTACGTCTGCAAAACCGGGCTCGGCGACGTCATGGTCGGCGCCGCCGCCACCATCGCCGACTACAACGGCGTCGACAAAGTCAGCCACATCAAGGATAAGCTGGTGGAAATGGTCCACCTCAACGAAACCATCTTCTCCTCCGGCATCGCCAGTTCCCACGAAGCGAAACCGCTGGACAGCGGCATCTACATGAACGACGGCATGCTCGCCAACGTCTGCAAGCACAACGTCACCCGCTTCCCCTACGAAATCGCCCGCCTCGCCCAGGACCTGGCCGGCGGCATCGTCGCCACCATGCCCAGCGAAAAGGACCTGGAAAACGAAGAAGCCGGCGCCATCATCCGCCGCTTCCTCAAGGGCCGCGACGACATCCCCACCGAGGACCGCATGCGTATCCTGCGCCTGATCGAGAACATGACCCTGGGCCGCAACGCGGTGGGCTACCTCACCGAGTCCATGCACGGCGCCGGCAGCCCCCAGGCCCAACGCATCCAGATCCTGCGCGGCATGGACGTGGAGCACAAGAAATGGCACGCCCGTAAGCTGGCGGGCATCGAGCAGGCCTGAGCGCGCCTCGGCCCCGGCGGCGCGTTAACCGCCCGGGGCCCTTGTCAGCGCACCGGTTCCTGATAAACTAGCGGCCCTCTTCCAGGCTCATGCCCGGACGCACGCCCGGAACATGCCGCAATAGCTCAGTTGGTAGAGCAACTGATTCGTAATCAGTAGGTCGGAGGTTCGACTCCTCTTTGCGGCACCATCTTCCTTCCCCCAACGAATCCGCGCGTTACTCGCGATAGGGAACCGCGCCATGTCGACCCTGGATTTCAATCCGCCCGGCGCTTCAATCTCTCCTGACTGACTCTGCCCTGGCGGGTACGCCCCCCGGGCAATTACCCCCGCTCTCTTCGTTGGAATTCATGAACCAAACCGGCCCGAACTTAAGCAGGCTGGCTTGTTGTTCCTCCGAGAGCCCCAGTCGGGTTAATGGCACGGTATCGGCACACGGATGCCGATCCAGGATCTTACCCGGGCCGGGGGCTGAGCGACGACGGTCGGTGCAGGCGGTACTCGCCGTCCTGGTCGGCCAGGATCAATACCTCGGCCCGCTCCCGCCAGGCCATGGCATCGCGCAGAGCGTCCCCGAGGCTCTGGTAACGGTGGGTTCCATTCATGCATAGCCATGACGTTCTCCCGTTCACAACGGCGGTCTGGCGTGATCCGGCGGGCCCGGTCCTGATCCAGGTCAAGGGCGGCCCCGCCGCTGCACGGCCGGCACCGGGAAACGCAGGGCGGCGGTGATGCGCGCACCGGCCGGCGCTCCCAACGGCGGGGCAAGACCGGATCTTGTGCGCACCTGACACCGGCTGCTTGTTTTTGGGGCAATGGTGGCGAAGCCCGCCCGGTAACCGTCGGATAGTGGCGTAATGAAATCGGCGTGATATTTGCAACGCCAGGCGGTGTGTGATCAAGAGCGAAAGATATCATGGCCCTTTCCCACCGGCGTTTGCGTTCTCCCCGATCGGCATCCAGCGTACTGGCCTCGGTCACCGTGGGGCTGGAAGAGTTTATCGACCGGCAGGGTGGCGACCGTCGCCAAGTGCTGTCCCGGGCCGGCCTGAGGTCGGGGCTGTATCGCGAGCCCAACCGCCATATCCCGCTCAAGAACTACTGCCAGTCCATGCATGAAGCGGCGCGCTCCACCGGCAACGAGCACTTCGGTCTCTGGTTCGGCGAGCAGTTTGCGCCGGAGGGGCTGGGATTGTTCGGCTACCGCGCCACCACCTCGCCGGATCTGCGCAGCGCCATCGCCGGGATGCTGGACTGTTTCGAAGTGTTCCAGCGCAACAGCTTACTTGGATTCAGCATCGAAAAGGGTGTCGGGCAGTTGGAGTACCGGCTTCTGGATGGCGATATTGTCGACCGGCGGCAGGACGCGGAGCTGACCCTGGGGATGCTCAACAATGTGCTCAAGTGGGCGCTCGGCCCGCACTGGTCGCCGCTGGAGGTGCATTTTCAGCATCCCGCGCTGGTCAACAACCGCCCGCACCGGGATGCCTTTCAGTGTGATGTGCGTTTCCAGCAAGCACGCAACGTGATTCTGATTCCGGAATCGTGCCTTGGCAAACCGATGCCGGACGCCAACGAGATGCTCAACAACGTGGTGCGTGGCACCCTCAGTGAACTGGCCGGCGAACAACCACGAATGCTCAGCACCGCGCAGCGGGTCAGGAGTGAACTTCTGGAACTGCTACCGGAAGGCGAGACGGGTATCGATCAGGTGGCCGGGCGCCTCAATTTATCCCGTCGCTCGTTGCAGCGGCAACTGTCGGCGGAGTCCTATTCGTTCAAGGAACTGGTCGATGAGCTGCGCGAGGACCTGGCCACTTATTACCTGGAATATCAGCGTCTGAGCATTTCCGAGGTGGCCTTCCGCCTTGGTTACTCGGAGATTTCCGCCTTCACTCGCGCCTTCATTCGCTGGAAGGACATGAACCCGAGCGACTGGCGCAACCGCGAACCCTGCGTCGTCTAGCTGCACGGCGCCACCGTCGCTGACGGTTGGCACCGATTGTCAAAAGACCGCATCCAGGGGTCAAGGCCCCTGGGTCCCATCCCCGAGACACTACCTCCGTCCGAACCCAATAGGAGGGAAGTGGATGTCTCACCAACCCGACATGTTGTCCTCCGTCTGGAGAGCCCCCCGGGAAAATGCCCTGGAGGAAGCGCACGACTTTCTGGAACGACACGGCGTCAATTATATTCTCGCCCAGTTCGTCGATCTGCACGGCGGCATCAAGAGCAAGGCGGTACCCGCGCATTGCCTGAAAGACCTCACCGAATCCGGCGCCGGTTTCGCTGGAGGCGCGATCCTCGGTTTCGATATGCGGCCCCAGGACCCGGAATTCATGATGGTGGCGGATCTTTCCACCCTGGCCCTGATGCCCTGGCAACCCGGCTACGCCTGTATCCGTGGCCACGGCTTCGTTGGCGACGGCCACTATCCGCTGGACCCGCGCAATGTGCTGGCGGCGCAGACCGCCCGCCTGGCCGAGCGCGGCCTGCGCCTGATGACCGGCCTGGAGCCGGAGTTCTATCTGCTCAAGCGCGACGAGGACGGCGCCGTGGTGCCGTTCGACGCCACCGATACCCTCGACAAACCCACCTACGACTATCAGGGGCTGACACGCAACGCGCCCTTTCTAGAAGGACTGTACGACGCTCTCACGGCGGTCGGTCTGGAGGTCTACCAGATTGATCACGAGGACGCCAACGGCCAGTTCGAGCTGAACTTCAAGTACGACGAGGCCATGAAGTCCGCCGACAACATGCTGTTCTTCAAGATGGCGGCGAAGGAAGTGGCGAACAATCTGGGCGCCATCTGCAGTTTCCTGCCAAAGCTCAGCGCCACCACCACCGGCAATGGCATGCACGTGCACTGCTCCCTGGTGGATGAAAAAGGCGACAACCTGTTTCACGACGCCACCGACCCCACCGGCATGGGACTGTCAATCACCGCCTACCGGTTCATCGCCGGCATCATCGAGCACGCGCCCGCATTGTGCGCGCTGCTTTGCCCCTCGGTGAACTCCTACAAGCGCCTCACCAGCGGCACGCCGGGCAGCCCCAGCTGGGCGCCGGTGTTCATCGCCTACGGCGACAACAACCGCTCGGCCATGGTGCGCATTCCCTACGGCCGGATCGAAGTCCGTATCGGCGACAGCAGCATGAACCCCTACCTGGCGCAGGCGGCGATCATCGCCGCCGGCCTGGACGGTATCGACCGCGAGCTGCGGCCTCCCGAGCCGCATTCAGTGAACTTCTACGATCTCGGCGGCGATGAGATCGCCGAGCTTGGCGTGTCACGACTGCCGGAAAACCTCAGCGATGCGTTGAATGCCTTGCAGCGGGACAGCCTGCTCCGCGAAGCCCTGGGCGAGCGCCTGATCGACAGCTTCCTGAAGCTCAAGCGCGCGGAGTGGCGGGCGTATCACGGCACCGTCTCCGAATGGGAAATCAACCGCTATTTCACCTTTTACTGAAGAGGCAGGACATCATGATCAACATTACCGATAAGCAGGTCGAACAGTTCCGCAAGGATGGCTTTCTGATCGTCGACAAGCTGATTGAACCGGAAGCGGCGCAAGCGATCCTGGATCGTTACGAAGGAATCTTCCAGCGAGGCGAATACGAAACCGGCATCAAGCCGGACGAGGTGAACCTGCCCGCCGGTGAGCCGCCCTACACGCACCAGATCTGCAACGCCTGGAAATCGGATCTCACCGTGGCGCGCCACATTCTGTCCGAGGAACTGGGCCGCGCCTGCGCCCGGCTGGGTGGCTGGAACGGCACCCGGTTGATGATCGACAACCTGCTCTGGAAACCGGTGAACGGACGCCCGATTGGCTTTCACCAGGACAGCATGTATTCGCTCTGGATCGACAAGCCGGCGCTGGTGAGCTGCTGGCTGGCGTTGGATCACACCACCGCCGAGGGCGGCACCCTGGTCTACATTCGCGGTTCCCACACCTGGGGCGAAGCCAAGCCAATCATGCAATTCCACGGCCCCGAGGACGATCTGAAGGAGGTCCGTGAGTGGGCGGAAACCCATGGTCTGGAGTTGGAGCTGGTGCCCATCGAGGTACCGCCGGGCGGTGGCGCCTTCCACGACGGCTGGCTCTGGCATGGCTCCCGGGTCAACCGTGCCGAGGTACCGCGCCGGGCACTGGCCGGGCACTTCTTCCAATCCGACATCCAGTTCAACCCGGACATGATGACCATTGGCAACGGGCCAATCTACGGACGCTACAAGAAATTCGGTTCCAACGAGGTGGATGAAGCCTACTTCCCGATCATCTGGCGCGAGGACGGCTACCGCACGCCAGGGCTGGATCAGTATCTGGAAAAAGGGATCCTGTGATGAAGTTTGTCGCAATCATGGCCGGCGGCATGGAAGGCGACCTGGAATCCGGACGCATCGGTGAGGCGGTGCGGGCACGGGGTGGCGAACTGCACTGGTTCTATCGTCGCCACGGCGACCCGCTACCGGAGTCGCTGGAGCCGTACCATGGCCTGATCGTGTTCGGCGGCGAGGTCAGCGTGCATGACCCGGCACTGAAGCCCTACTTCGATCAACTGGGCGGGCTGATACGACGGTTCCATGCGGCCGGCAAGCCGATCCTCGGCTCCTGCCTGGGCTGTCAGGCGATCGCCTATGCCTTCGGCGCGCCGGTGCGCCCCCAGGGATTCCTGGAATATGGCTTCACGCCGCTGACGCTCAACGAGGCCGCCCGCGACGATCCCCTGCTGGCTGGGCTCGAAGCGAATCAGGTGCTGTTCGAGATGCACTCCGACACCTTCGACCTGCCGGAGCGGGCCACCCTGCTGATGGAAGGCGAAGCGGCCGCCCATCAGGCGTTCAGAATCGGCGAGCGCACCTATGCCTTTCAGTGCCACTTCGAGGTTACGCCCCGGATCGTGGACATCTGGACGCGCCGGGAGTTGATCGACAATCCGGACCAGGATCAACAACAGGTGGCGAAGCTGGTGGAGCGGGTCAAGCGCGACTTCGAGCAATACCAGGATCAGCAGACCCGGTTCGCCGACACGCCGATGACGCGCTGGCTCGACCTGGTCTGACGCACCGGGGCGGTTCCGGGTGAGCGGAATGGGGTCCGCGCCGGCACCCTCGCCTTTTTGGTGAAGACGTTCCCTTAAACGGTTGGCTTTCAGCTTCGTGGCCATCCCAAGATGAAATCGTTTTGGAGATCCTGCTTATGGACACCACGGTTCTTGAATTGAGGTACGCCCTCGACACCTTCTACTTCCTGATGTGCACGGCTCTGGTGATGTGGATGGCGGCGGGATTCGCCATGCTGGAATCCGGGCTGGTAAGGGGCAAGAACACGGTTGAGATTCTGAACAAGAACGCCCTGCTGTACGGCGTCGCCTGCATTGTCTATCTGATCGTGGGCTATAACATCATGTATCCATCCGCCCCTTTCAACTCGGTGATACCCGGCATCGGCTTCCTGCTGGGTGGGGAAAACACCGTCTCCGACGTGGCCTCCGGCGCCGTCGATGCCCCCTACTACTCCAACATGGCCGACTTCATCTTCCAGGCGGTCTTCGCGGCGGCGACCATGTCGATCGTGTCCGGCGCCGTTGCCGAGCGAATGAAGCTGTGGCCGTTCCTGGTGTTCTCCGTGGTGATGGTGGCGGTGATCTACCCGGTGGAGGGGTATTGGAAGTGGGGCGGTGGTTTTCTCGATCAGCTCGGCTTCCAGGACTTCGCCGGCTCCGTGGTCGTGCATATGGCCGGCGCCGCCTCCGCCCTGGCCGCCGTGATCCTGGTGGGCCCGCGTAAAGGACGTTACGGAGCCAACGGGGAAATCCGTGCCATCCCGGGCGCCAACCTGCCGCTGGCGACCCTGGGCCTGTTCATTCTGTGGATGGGCTGGTTCGGTTTTAACGGCGGCTCGCAACTGAGGATCTCCAACCTGGAAGAAGCCAACGCCGTGGCCAGGATCTTCGTGAACACCAACGCCGCCGGCGCGGCGGGCATGGTGGTGGCGGCGCTGATCGGTCGCGTGCTGTTCGGCAAGACCGACCTGACAATGACCATTAACGGCGCCCTGGCCGGCCTGGTGGCGATCACCGCGGAGCCGCTGCAGCTCTCCGCCGGGCTCGCCAGCCTAATCGGCGCCGTCGGTGGCGGCCTGGTGGTCGCGTCCGTTCTGCTGATGGACAAACTCAAACTGGATGACCCGGTGGGCGCGGTTTCGGTCCATGGTACCGCCGGTATCTGGGGTATCTTCGCGGTACTGATCTCCAACCCCGAGGCCACTTTCCTGGGCCAGTTGATCGGCACCGTGGTCACCTTTGCCTGGATGTTCATTACCACCTTCATCGCGCTGCTGGCGATCAAGGCGGTAATGGGCCTGCGGGTGAGCCCCGAAGAGGAAGCCGAAGGCATGGACCTTCACGAATGCGGCATGCACGCCTATCCCGAGTTCGGCGTCGATCACATCAATCGGTGATCCGGCGCTTCACGTGCAACCTTCCAAGGCCCTACGGGGCCTTCTTTTTAGCGCGCCACCACCGGCCCCGCCAGGGCACCGGCATTGTCGCTTGCAAGCCTGTACGCGGGCGGACGGTCAGTCATCCCGAAAGTGTTTTTCCAGGTTCTCCCGGCGGGTCTTGGCGTCGATGGCGTATTCCGCCGTGGGCCGGGCGAGCAGCCGTTCGACGCCGATGGGCTCGCCGGTTTCCAGGCAGTAGCCGTAGTCACCGGTGGCCAGCCGGCGCAGGGCGGCGTCGATCTTATCAAGCAGTCGGGTGTCCCGGTCCAAGGCGCGCAGCACCAGGCGCTGCTCCTCCTCCTGGGCGGCCTGGTCGGCTTCGTCCGGTTCACGCACGGTGGCGCGCAGGCTGGCTTGCAGTTCCTCCATGGTGGCCAGGGTGTCCCGCCGAAGCGTGAGCAAACGCTGGTGAAAGAAGGCCCGCTGGCGCTCGTTCATGTAAGAACGTTTTGCCATGCGTCGGATTTGCGATTCGGTGAGGGGTCTCATAGGGCTCTCAGGGCGTTTCCAGAAAAGCCACCGGCTGCCCGGAGGGCGATGCCGGGGCCAGAACTTCATCACGGACCACGATCCGGCCCCGTACCACGGTATGGATCGGCCAGCCGGTGACCGTTTCGCCGTGGTACGGCGTCCAGCCAGCGACGCTGGCGATCCAACCGTTGTCGAGGGTGCGACGGACGGCGGTGTCGACGATGGAGAAATCGGCGTCGTAGCCCACCGCGATGCGCCCCTTGCCCTGGATGCCGAACACCCGGGCCGGGCCGGCGCTGGTCAGGTCCACCAGACGCCGAAGGCTCAGGCGTCCCTGGTGCACATGGTCGAGCATGATCGGCAGCAGCGTCTGCACGCCGGTCATGCCGCTGGGAGAATCCGGATAGGGTCGGGCTTTTTCGTCCAGGGTGTGCGGTGCGTGGTCACTGCCGATCACATCCACCACGCCATCACGGATCGCCCGCCAAAGCGCTTCCCGGTGTCGGCTTTCCCGGACCGGCGGGTTCATCTGCGCCAGGCTGCCCAGCCGCTGGTAGCAGTCCGGCGCGCTCAGGGTCAGATGGTGGGGCGTCACTTCCACGCTGACCCGCTCCTTATGGCGGGCCAGCCAGGCCATTTCCTCGGCGGTGGAAACGTGCAAGACATGCAGGCGCCGCCCGGTCTCTTCGGCCATGGCGACGATCCGGCGGGTGGCGATCAGGGCGCTGTCCACGTCCCGCCAATGGGGGTGCCGGGTTACGTCAGCGCCCTGCTCCACCAGAGGCCGACGCGCGCGTAGCCGCGCTTCGTCCTCGGCGTGCACCGCCATGCGCCGATGGCCGCCGGCCAGGATACGGCGCAGAGCGGTGTCATCGTCCACCAGAAGATCCCCGAAGGAACTGCCCATGAACACCTTCACCCCGGCGCAACCGGGCAGCCGTTCCAACCGGGCCAGCTCATCGGCGTTGACCGCCGCGCCGCCCAGGTAGAACGCGTAATCACACCAGGCCCTCCCCTCGGCCCGATCCAGCTTGGCTTCAAGGTCATCGCGCCACAGGGTCAAAGGGTTGGTGTTGGGCATTTCAAAGACGGCGGTGACACCGCCGAGCACGGCGCCCCGAGTGCCCGCCTCCAGAGTTTCCTTATGGGTCAGGCCCGGTTCCCGGAAGTGCACCTGGGTGTCCATGACCCCGGGAAGCACTTGCAGCCCGGTGGCGTCCAGGCGCGTATCGGCGTGCCACCCGCCCAGGTCGCCGAGGGCCACGATACGGCCTCCGGCGCAGGCAATGTCCAGCCGTTCCTCGCCGTTGGGGGTGTGCACGGTGCCACCGGTGATCAGCAGGTTGGCCCGCCGGCGCTCGGCCCGGGCCCAGGCATCCTCCTGTTCGGTCTGTTGCTTGAGCATGAAACCTCGGAACTGGTTTTGAAGGCGTTCGCGGCCTGTCTTGCAATGAATGAGGCCGACCAGAGCAGTACTCCTTGGCAGGCTCGGAGCCAGGATGGATACGTTATATTATAACAATATTGCACTGAAGAAGAATCAACGGGTCAGAACGGCTTTTCCTACGGATCTTTACGCTCAGGCTGACAGAGCCCCAGCCGGGTTGATGGCACGGTATCGGCACACGGATGTAGAAAGGAGTTGTAGCCTGAAAGCTACTTTTGTGCCATGATCGTTCTGACTCACTACCTTACCGTCGATGGATTCGATCCTTTTCAAGCGTGGTTGAACCGCCTCAAGCGCCGCGACCCGCAAGCGCTGCTGCGTGTGCTGACGCGCTTGAACCGGCTGGCGTTCGGCCACGCCGGTGACAGCAAGGCGCTGGGTCGGGGGCTGCACGAACTGCGGCTGCACCACGGCCCGGGATACCGGATCTATTACGGATGGGCGAATGAGCGGCTCGTGATATTGCTGGCCGGCGGCGGCAAACGCCGTCAGGCCGAGGATATATCCCGGGCCCGGGAGCGATGGGCCGACTACCGGGAGCGAAGACCATGAAAAAACACGACGAGGCGGTGGTGGCCATATTGCGGGAGAATCCCGCCATGGCGACGGATTACCTGCGCACGGCACTGGATGAACTGGATGAACCCGGCGGCGAGCCGGCGTTCCTGCTGGCGCTGCGTCATGTGGTGGAGGCACGCGGCGGCATGGCCACGGTGGCGGAGCGGGCACGGCTGTCCCGGGAAAGCCTCTATCGCGCGCTTTCCCCAAAGGGTAATCCGACATTGCGGACCATGGCGGCGGTGATGCGCGCCACCGGCGTGCGTTTCCAGGATCTTACCCGGGCCGGGGGCTGAGCGACGACGGTCGGTGCAGGCGGTACTCGCCGTCCTGGTCGGCCAGGATCAACACCTCGGCCTGCTCCCGCCAGGCCATGGCGTCCTCCATGGCTTCGCCCAGGCTCTGGTAGCGATGGGCCCAGGCCGGGTGGCAGCAGTCAGCGCCGGCTTCCTCGGTGAGCGTTCGGCGCCGGTGAAGGAGGTAGCGCTTGCCACGGGGCGAATACACCACATAGCCGAGAAAGACCTGATCCTGGCGGACTGATTCCGCTTCCAGATCCCGTTTCCGCATCACCATGACGTTCTCCTGTCAGGGGGGCGGCACCCTCCAGGCACCCCCATGCGCCAACACGTCCACAGACGCTCGTCCCAATCCCGTTCACCGGGGCAGTCTGGCCCGATCCGGCGGGCGCTTTCCTGATCCAGATCAAATGGCAACCCGGTGGCTCCGACCCGGCTCGCATCAGACTCAGTCCTGAATCCGTGAGTTCAACCGGCTGAAACTGTATCCAAAGCCTGCAATAACAAAGCCTTGGGCGATATAATAGCACCTGACATCCATTCACCCAG
>MDTA01087839.1_pt1 | contig 96411 bp, 101 predicted proteins | sample 811151 | NCBI WGS metagenome assembly MDTA01 (sample SAMN05326648, study PRJNA326480) | marine metagenome | isolation source: seawater | place: Indian Ocean: South | collected 2010 | reverse complement strand
CGGGAGCCGGGTCCGGTTCTCAAACTGCACATCTTCAACACAAGACGACCCGCTCTCGCGCGACCCGTCTTATGCTTTCCCCTGCGTTGGCGCGCGGGGTTGTTGGTGCATGGGCCCCGGGTCAAGCCCGGAATGACGATGTCTCGAGATGGCAGATGAATTGCCGGGCGAGCACTGCGAAGACCCGGGACCTTTTCCGGGTGAAGCGCCTCACCCTGCATGAGGCCCCGGCTCTGCGCTGCGCCTGGCCTGGGTTTCAGAAGCTATTCGCCATCCTTTTCATCGCCCTCGATCACCTCGGGCGGATTGGCGACGAGCTTGCCGGCTTTCAGGTCCACATGGGGAGCGGCGTCTCTGGTGAAGGGCAGGAACCAGACCCCGTCCGGGCCGGAGATTTCCAGAAGATCGCCCGCGCCGAAATCCTGCACCGACTTGATCTTGCCCAGCGTCTCGCCCTCAAGGTTCTCCACGTCGAGGCCGATGAGGTCGGAATAATAGAACTCGTCCTCGTCAAGCTCGGGCAGGGCGCTGTGGGGCACATGCAGGAGCGTGCCCTTCATGGCCTGCACCTGCTCGCGGGTGAGGCGTTCCTTCAACCGGACGATCACCGTGCCATTGGGGCCGGGTTTGGCCTGGGTCGGGGTCAGGATCACATTGCCCGATTTATCGAGGAAGGGGCCATAGCTGCAGACCTGGCTGGCGTCGCCGAACGGCTTGAGCTTGGCGTCCCCGCGCACCCCGTGGGCGCCCGCGACAGCGGCGATGACGACAAGCTCTTCTTTGGGTGCGGGCATGGCGGGATCCTTTTCTGCGCTCTCTGTGCCCAAAGATGGCCCAAGGCTCAAGATGGGCGCTGCGCGCGGCCTCTGTCTTAGTGGAGATTTGAAAGTTTTGATGTAATGACTTCGAGCGTCTTTATGCGTTGGCTCGCCTCCTCAAAAGGACGTTCGTATCCGTCAGGGTGAGGGGGCGTTGGGTAATGAATAGGGCTCTGGTTGTAAGTCTTGCAGGTCTTGTGGCCTTGAGCGGCTGTGAAACCGCGTCCCTGACCAGTCAGTATGCCTTCCCCGAGGAAGGCCGCGCCTATCATTACGGCAATTTCTGCGGTCCGGGGGTTCCGGAGCGGGTCAGTGAGGACCCGGCGCTTCAGCTTGAGGTACTCAACACGCTGGTTCCGGTGGACGGCATTGACGCCATCTGCCGCGCCCATGACGTCTGTTATGAAACCCATGGCCGCGACCATCCCGGCTGTGATTACGCGATGGTGGGCGCTCTGAGCTATTTCTCTGCAGCCTCTGCGCCCGAAGGTCTGTTCGCCAGGACCAGTGATGAAGAGGATGCCTGCATCAACCTCGCTCATGAAATCCAGACGCCCTTTCACACCAAGTTCGCCTTCGGGCGGGGTCTGGAGAACCGCGCCCGTCTGGAGCGCACGGATGCCGAAACGGAAGCCTATGAGCGGCTTCAGGCGCAGAACAATACCGATACGATCCTGGCCTTCTTTGGCAATGATGACGCCCAGCGTGCGCTTGATGAGCGCCTTGATACCCGATCCATCGGTGAGGTGAGCGGGCTGCGATACTCGCTGGAGACCGCCGCCTTCACCGCCCTGTCGCGGATGCTGACAGGGTTTCCCGAAACGCCGGGCACCTGCAATGCGGTCCCGATCGAAGCCCTGCAGGCCAGCTTCACCTGCCATTTTGACCATTTTGAAGAGCGCATGGTCAGCTCTCGCGGCGATCTTGAGGCCGTCAATCTGGAGCGCATGTCGGTGAATGGCTGTAACACGGTCAAGCGGATCACCCCCTAGGGCATGCCGCCCTGAAAGGCTTCGGTCTCGCCCGCGCTCACCTCGTAAAGCGTGACGGGGGCGCGGCAGCCGGGCTGGGCGCATTTCAGCGCGGTTTCCACTTCATCGAGATGGGCGTGGGCCAGCGCGCGCCGGGCCAGCAATTCCTGCACGGTGTAATAGCGCGCCGCGCTGCAGGCGGTGCAAAAGGCCTCGAGCCGGCTGTGCGGGTCGAGATCGTCAAGGCGCAGTTCGGTTTTCCAGGTCATCACCAGAAGTCCTCGGCATAGGGAATGCGTGTGAAAGCGATCTTGCCGCCGGCATAGCCGCCGGGCGGCGGGGTCCAGACGCCCTGGGTCACCAGCGACTTGGCGTAGCGGCTATTGATGGAGTCGATGGCGTCCTGCAGGGCGTTGCGGCGGGCGCGATCCTCGGGCTTGTCGTCAATCAGCCAGTCGGTCTGGGTGACGCCGGGATCATCAAGATCGGCCAGATACATGCCGGCCCGCATGGGGCGCGCGCGCGGGTCCGCCCGCTGGGCGGCGGCCCACAGCGTGTCGAGCGCCTTGAGGCAATCGCGATCGGTGCGGGCGCTGTGCAGGGGCAATTCCCCGCTCCACCCGCCCTCGATATGGCGCAGCCACAGGCCCATGCGCCCGGCGGTGCGGCCGTCCCGACGCATGCGGCGGGCGGCCTTCACCGTCAGCAATCGCGCGCAGTCATAGGCGCTGGGCCAGGTGCGGTGGCTGGGCGGCAGGACGCGGCCATGGCCATACATGCGCCGCTTGGCGGGCTCGGCCTGGACCGCATAGCCGTGCAGGGCGTACCAGAAGCGCTCGCCCGCCACATTGCGCCACAGGGCGCGCATCTGCTTGGGCTGCAGCGCCCAGAGCGCCTTCATGTCCGCCACGCCCGCCTTCAGAAGGCGCTTGCGCATGGAGGAGCCAATGCCCGGCGCTTCGTCGAGCGGACGTTTGAGCAAGGGCCCCGGCAAATCCTCGGGCGGCCAGATGGTCAGGCCGTCGGGTTTGCCCAGCTTGCAGGCCATCTTGGCGAGAAAGCGATTGGGCGCCATGCCGATCGAGCAGGTGACGACGCCGTCGGTCTGCGCCGCAATGCGCGCCTTGATCGCGTTCGAAACGCCTTCAGGATCGGCGATGGCCCGCCCGTCGAGCGGGCAGGTCAGCTCGTCAATGGATTTCACCGCGCCAATGGGCAGCACGGCCCGGATCTCGGCGACCATCAAAGCGTGCATGCGGCGATAAAGATCGGGCTTCTGATCCACCAGGATCATGTCGGGCACCGCCTCGCGGGCTTCGCGCACGGTCATCACCGAGCTTGCGCCTTTCGCCTTGGCTTCCTTGGAGGCGGCGATGATGCAGGTATTGCGCGCGCCCTGCATGGGGATCACCCCGACCGGGCGGCCCCGCAGGCGCGGATCGGCGTATTGCTCGACGCTCGCAAAGAAGCTGTCAAAGTCGAGATAGAGCTGCTCGATGGTCTCTGGCTTGCGCATGGTTCATGTTCCGCAGGCGGCTGTCCGCTACAGAACAAAACTAGAACAAATGCGTTCACCGGGAAAGCGGGAAGAGTCAGATCGCGGCGTGAATCCCTGACTCCAGATGTGAAAAACCCCGCCGCGTTTCCACGGCGGGGTTGATCAAATGCCGGAAGCAAAAGGTCTTATTCAGACGCTTCTTCAGCAGCTTCTTCGGCCGGGGCGTCTTCAGCCGGAGCCGCAGCGGCTTCAGCTTCAGCCGCCTTCTTGGCTTCTTCTTTTTCAGCGCGTTCAGCCGCGCGCTCTTTGGCTTTCTCGCCAGGCTCGCCCTTTTTCGGGTTGTTGCCGTGGGTCCATTCATAGACGCCAGCGTCTTTCAGGAAGCGCGCGACGCGGTCAGACGGCTGGGCGCCCTTCTTGATCCACTCGGCGGCTTTCTCGGTGTCCACGGAGATGCGGTTCTCGTGGTCTTTCGGCAGCATCGGGTTGTAGTGGCCGATCTTCTCGATGAAGCGGCCATCGCGCGGCATGCGGGAATCGGTGACGACGATGCGGTAGTACGGACGCTTCTTGGCGCCGCCGCGGGCGAGACGAATTTTAACAGACATGGTTGTGGTCCTTTAAGGTCATTTTTTCTTCGAGAGGCCGAGCGGTAGGCCATCCGGCCCCAGGGGTCCGCCAATGCCTGGCAGGCCCTGTTTGCCTGGGCCGCCCAGCCCCGGCAGGTCTGCGCCCTTGGGCGCTTGTCCCTTGAGAAGATCGGACGCCGCATCGCCAAGCCCTGGAGGCATGCCGCCACCCATGCCGGCCATGCCGCCGCCCATACCCGGCATTCCGGGCATGCCGGGGAAACCCCCTTTTTTGCCCTTCTTGCCCATCTTCTTCATCATGTCCGCCATCTGGCGGTGCATTTTCAAGAGCTTGTTCACCTCCGGCACCTCAACGCCCGAGCCGAGCGCAATACGGCGCTTGCGGCTGGCCTTGAGCAGATCCGGTTTGGCGCGCTCTTCCTTGGTCATCGACAGGATGATCGCTTCCTGGCGCTTGAGCATCTTGTCGTCAAAGCCGGCATTGGCCATCTGGGCCTTCGCCGCCTTGTTCATGCCCGGCAGGAAGCCCATCAGCCCTGCAACGCCGCCCATTTTCTGAAGCTGGCGCAGCTGGTCGGCCATGTCGTCGAGATCGAACTTGCCCTTGGCCATCTTCTTGGCGAGGCGTTCGGCTTTCTCGTGATCGACCTCGGCGGCGGCTTTCTCCACCAGCGAGACGATGTCGCCGCGCCCCAGAATGCGGCCGGCGAGGCGCTTGGCGTCAAAGGCGTCAAGGCCATCAACCTTTTCAGAGACGCCCAGGAACTTGATCGGCAGGCCGGTGACCCAGCGCATGGACAGCGCGGCGCCGCCGCGGCCATCGCCATCCATCCGGGTCAGCACAAGGCCGGTCAGCTTCAGACGCTCGTCAAAGCGCTTGGCGGTCTCCACCGCATCCTGACCGGTCAGGGAGTCCGCCACCAGAAGGGTTTCACGCGGCCGCGCCACTTCGGCGATCTTGGCGGCCTCGCCCATCATCTCTTCATCGATGGAGGTGCGGCCCGCAGTATCCAGGATCACCACGTCATAGCCCTGAAGGCGACACGCGCTCATGGCGCGCTTGGCGATCTCCACCGCGGACTGGCCCGCCACGATAGGCAGGCAGGCGACGCCGGCCTTCTCGGCCATCTGCGCCAATTGCTCCATCGCCGCCGGACGGCGGGTGTCGAGCGAGGCGACGAGGACTTTCTTCTTCTCGCGCTCGGAAATGCGCTTGGCGAGCTTGGCGGTGGTGGTGGTCTTGCCCGAGCCCTGAAGACCCGCCATCAGGATCGCCACAGGCGGTTCGCCGGTGAGGTTGAGCCCCTCGGGTTCGCCCTCGCCGCCCAACAGCTCCACAAGGCCGTCATGGACGATCTTGATGACCTGCTGGCCGGGGCTGACCGAGCGGATGACCTCTTCGCCGATCGCCTTCTCGCGGACCTTCGCAGTGAAATCCTTCACCGCCGGCAGGGCGACGTCGGCCTCCAAGAGCGCCACGCGGATTTCGCGCAGCGCGGCGTCCACATCCTTTTCCGAGAGCGCGCCGCGCCCGGTCAGGCTGTCAAAGACGCCGGAAAGCCGTTCTGAAAGTGAGTCGAACATGTGTTCGCCTGCCCTGGTCCGCTTCTGGTCACACCCAAGAAGGTGTGTGTCAAACGCGCACGCCGCAACCGCCCCACTGGACGAGCCTTCGTCGAGCGGGGGACCTCGCCCGCCTCCAGGCGTTCACTCCTGATCTATGCAGGACGCCGTGTGCGGGTAAGGCAAGCGGAGAGACGCTTGCGTGAAGCGTGGGCGTTTACGCGGGAGGCGGGGAAGAGTCAAGGGAAAGCGGGTTTGTGGGGCTTGCCGACTTCCATTCTCCCCCGCCATCCCCTACCTGTCAGCGCATTGATCCCGCCTCTGCCCGAAAGGCTTCCCATGCTGACGATTGCTTTCCAGATGGATCCCATCACCGCCGTCAATGTCAACGCGGACTCCACCTTTGACATTGCGCTGGAGGCCTTTGGGCGCGGCCATGAGATCTGGGTGTATGAGCCCAAACATCTCAGCCTGGAGAACGGCAAGGTCCGTGCGACGGCGCAGCGGGTGAAGACGCTGCAGCGGGTGCAGGGCGAGCATGTCACCCTGGCCGAGCCTGAAGTGCTGGACCTGCACACGGTGGATGCGGTCTTCCTGCGTCAGGATCCGCCCTTCGACATGAGCTACATCACCACCACCCACATCCTTGAGCATCTCATGCCCGAGGTGCTGGTGGTCAATGATCCGCGCCATGTGCGCGATACGCCCGAAAAACTGTTCGTGACGACGTTTGAAGGCGTGATGCCGCCGACCCTGATCACCAGCTCGGAAGCGGAGATCCGCGACTTCTTCGAGCGCCATGATCGCGACATCATCGTCAAGCCGCTGTTCGGCAATGGCGGGGCGGGCGTGTTCCGCATCCGCGACAGCGCCGAGAATATCGCCTCGCTGGTGGAGCTGTTCGGGCAGACGAGCCGCGACCCGCTGATGGCCCAGGCCTTTGTTCCCGATGTCAGGAATGGCGACAAGCGGGTGATCCTGGTGGATGGCGAGCCCGTGGGCGCGATCAACCGCGTGCCCGCCGAGGGCGAAGTGCGCGCCAACATGCATGTGGGCGGCAAGGCCATACAGTCCGACCTCACCGAGCGCGATCTCGAGATCTGCCGCATCATCGGGCCGGAGCTGAAGCGTCGTGGCCTTGTCTTTGTGGGCATTGACGTGATCGGAGACTACCTCACCGAGATCAACGTCACCTCCCCTACCGGCATTCAGGAATTGCGCCGCTTCTCCGGCGTGGATGTGTCTGCGCTGCTGATTGACTGGGTCGAAGCCAAGCGGGGGTAGGCGCGACATGATCGATACCGACACCCTGCATTTGCAATGGGCGCTGAGCTATCCCTTCCCGCGCCCGCAAACGCCCTTCATCTTTCTGGACGGCGCGACCTGGCCCTTGATGCAGACCCAGGGCGGGTTCGGCGACTGGATCATTGATCACGCCAAGGGACCTATCAAGATGGCGAAAGCGCTGGGCGAACAGCGTCTTTCGGAGTTTGAACGCGGCGCCTATCACGCCGTGGCGGCGGTGGGCTCGAACGCCGCGCCCGCGCAATTACGCCGCAAATTCCGCGACCATCTGGACGACGTCGCCATTCCGGTGATCCAGATCCATGTGCCCGATCATGTGGTCGCCTATGCCAACCGCATCGCCGTCTATGGCTCGATCCCGGCCACGCTGGTGGAGCGCCCTGGCGGCTCGGTGCGGGTCTGGGCGACGCTTCTGACCGAACGCGACTACGCCATCATGAACGGTACCGAGGATCGCGGCGAGATTTATGACGGCGTGCCGATCAGCCCGATCCATGTGCCCGAAGCGATCGAGAACCCGTTTGAAGCCTATGCCTGCCTGACGGGCTCGCTCCCCCTGCGCGTCTCCGCCTTCCCGTCCGAGGGTTGCGGCTGGCCCGTGGGCGGCCAGTGGGAAGCGCAATCAGCCGCCATCCGTGCGCTGGACCTTGATCTGTCCGTGGATCATTTCGTGCTGGAAAACACCGCCGATCCCGAGCTGCGCGCGGCGCGCGATCTGGCGCTGTCCAAGGTGCGGTAAGAGGGAAGGTGAAATGATGCGGTTACGAATGGCCTTGGCATTGCTGATGGCGGCGCTTTCCGCATCATCCGCTATGGCTTGCTCGATCCCTTTTCAGGAAACGTATTATTCTGCTGACGAAGCAATCGAGGATGCGTCGTGGATCGCATGGGCCCGCGCTGTGCAAGCAGAAGACGGGCGCTATGAGTTTGAGGTGATCGAATACCTGAAGGGCCGAGGTCCTTCGCGAATTCGCCCATCTGAAACATCAACGAATTCTCAGGAATACTGGAACAATGGAGGTGACTGGCTCGCAGCTGGTATGGCGAGCTTTGTCAGGCCGCTGGGGGATCCTCCAAACAGACCCCGAACAGAGAATTTTTATGGCCATTCCACAGCACATTTTTGGACGGTCGGTACGGACGTCTTTGACGGGACAGACTGTTTAATACGACCGGAATTCGTCCTTGGTCGGGCCGAGTATCTGGTTTTTGGCCCTCATGCTTATTCCTACGGGTTTGAGGCCATCTCAGGCGCAGACGATCTCTGGCTGAACTATGTCCGCGACAAGGTGCAGACAGGAGAGGCCGTAGCCCCGTTTCCTCAGACTCTTGAGCAGTATCTCTCCGAAGCGATCGCTGTAATCAGGGTCCAGGCTGTGCTGTCGGATGATGGCTTTGAGTTCCAGGAAACAGTCTTGAAGGGTGAGAACGACAGCTATCTGGAAGCAGTATTTGTCATGCCAGAAGTGTCGCTACGCGATGATTTGCTTTGTCGGTTCTCTCGTCCTTCGGATGGTGTAAGCACCCTGGACCGCATTTATGTAATTGAGCGGATATCGTCTCTGCTTGAAGACCAGGTCGATTATGTGGGATGTGGCAGGGAGTATAATCCCGAAACCCCTCGGAGAAGCATAGGCGTGACGTTAAGCGCCAGAGGCCGGTATGCCCGAAACGCCTATCTCCAGTTTGATGTGCGTTCGGATGGGACGCTGGACCTCTTCACAAGTGGACGTGCATTTCCGCTTTTGACGAAGGGCGAGACGACCGACACAGATCTAAGTCTTGATCGGGTCAGAAGCCTTCTCAATCGTCCCCTCGATGAGCGCTAGCTTCAAAGACAAACTCTCCGAGTCTTGATCAGGCGCTGTCGCTGGTGCGGTAGAAAGCGGCTTGCGGGGCGTCGCGAGCTGTCGTCATGCTCTCCCGGCTAAGGATCAGGAGGGGATCATGAAATACGGGCTGACATTTCTCGCGGGGGTGCTTGTGGGGGCGGCGCTGGTGATTGCGGCGGGCCTGTTCATGGGCCGCCAGATCGCCGTGACGCCTGAGCTTCCCGGCGCCAGCCTGACCGAAGACGGCGCGCCGTCAGACGCCGGATAAGTCTCTTCCCTGTCATCGGACGACGTGTCCGGCTGGATTTTCACGGTCCTCGGACTTGATCCGGGGACCCATGGGCCTCCGGGTCAAGCCCGAAGGCCGAGACGTGAGTGTTTTTCAGAACGTGAAACCCAAGGCTGGGTGAGCGTCCCTCTCCCCTTTCTGAGGGGAGAGGGGAATTGCAGCCCTATTTCTTCAGCCAGCCCTTGTTGACCACCACTTCGGCGATCTGGACGGCGTTGAGCGCGGCGCCCTTGCGCAGATTGTCCGACACGATCCACATGGCGAGACCGTTCTCGACCGTGGGGTCGTTGCGGATGCGGCTGACGAAGGTGGCGAATTCACCGACGCTTTCCACCGGGGTGACGAATTGCGGTTCGTCCTCATCCGCGCGGTCGATCACCATCAGGCCCGGCGCTTCGCGCAGCAGGTTGCGGGCATCCTCGGCGGAGAGTTCCTTCTCCAGCTCCAGATGCGCGGCGACGCAATGGCCGACAAACACCGGCACGCGGGCGCAGGTGGCGAAGAGCTTGATCTTGGGGTCGAGGATTTTCTTGGTCTCGACCGTCATCTTCCACTCTTCCTTGGTCGCGCCGTCCTCCATGAAGACGTCGATTTTCGGAATGACGTTGAAGGCGATCTGCTTGGGGAAGACTTCCGGTTCGATCGGGTCGTTGACGTAGATCGCCTTGGTCTGGTTCCACAGCTCGTCCATGGCCTCGCGGCCGCCGCCGGAGGTGGACTGATAGGTGGAACAGTTCGCCCGCAGAATGCCCGCCGCATCATGGATGGGTTTCAGCGCCACCACGGTCTGGATGGTGGAGCAATTGGGGTTGGCGATGATGTTCTTCTTCGGCCGCTCATTGAGCGTGTCCGGGTTCACTTCGGGCACGACCAGCGGCACGTCCGGGTCCATGCGCCAGGCGCTGGAATTGTCGATGACAAGCGCGCCGGCCTTGGCGATCTTCGGCGACATCTCGCGCGACAGATCTCCGCCCGCGCTCATCAGCACGATGTCGACAGTGGAATAGTCAAACGTGTCCGCATCCTTGATGGTCAGGGTCTTGTCGCCATAGGAGACTTCGCGGCCCACGGATTTGCGGCTCGCGAGCGCATAGACGGTTTCGGCGGGGAAGAGGCGTTCCTCGAGGATGGTCAGCATTTCCTGACCGACAGCGCCCGTGGCGCCCAGAACGGCGACGTTGAGACCCATGGATCTCTCCTTCAGATGATATTGCTCTGCACAATGACGCAGGCTCAGACAAAGAAAAACCCCCGGGGCCGGTCTGGCCCCGGGGGTTTTCACACCGGATCGACCAGACCTTTAGGCCAGGCTGGGATCAATCTTCTTGCACGCTTCCACGAGGCCCTTCACGGAATCGACCGAATGGTCGAACATGGCCTGTTCGTCCTTGTTCAGCTCGATCTCGACGACCTTCTCCACGCCATTGGCGCCGATCTGGATCGGCACGCCCACATACAGGCCGTCCACGCCGAACTGGCCGGTCAGGTGCGCCGCGCAGGGCAGGATGCGCTTCTTGTCGTTGAGATAGGATTTGGCCATGGCGATGGCGCTTTCCGCCGGGGCGTAGAAGGCCGAGCCATTGCCCAGAAGGCCGACGATCTCGCCGCCGCCCTTGCGGGTGCGGTCGACGATGGCGTCGATCTTCTCGTCAGACGACCAGCCCATTTTCACCATGTCCGGCACCGGAATGCCGGCGACGGTGGAGTAACGGGTCAGCGGCACCATGGTGTCGCCATGGCCGCCCATCACGAAGGCGGTGACGTCTTCGACCGACACGTTGAACTCTTCGGCCAGGAACCAGCGGAAGCGCGCAGCGTCCAGAACGCCCGCCATGCCGACCACCTTGTTGTGGGGCAGGCCGGAAAATTCGCGCAGCGCCCAGACCATGGCGTCCAGCGGGTTGGTGATGCAGATCACGAAGGCGTTCGGGGCGAACTTCTTGATGCCTTCGCCGACCGACTTCATGACCTTGAGGTTGATTTCCAGAAGGTCGTCGCGGGACATGCCCGGCTTGCGCGGCACGCCGGCGGTGACGATGCACACATCCGCGCCTTCAATGGCGGAATAGTCTTCCACCGAACCGCCCGTCAGATGGCTGTCCTTGCCGAAGACGGGGCTGGCTTCGCACAGATCCAGCGCCTTGCCCTTGGCGGTGCCTTCATTGAGGTCCATCAGGACCACATCGCCCAGCTCCTCACGAGCAGCGATGTGAGCCAGGGTGCCGCCGATCATGCCGGCGCCGATAAGGGCGATCTTTTTGCGAGCCATGGAAATACTCCTCAAGCTTACGAGGGGGCGCGCCTTTGATGCAGGCGCGAAGACAGGTGGGCCTGATTTACGCCCCTCGGCGCAGAAGTGCAATGCGCAGAAGGGAGAAGACCGCTCTGAGCTCTGTCAGTCGCCCAGCCAGTGCATGAAACTGGCGTTGCGGATGCGCTCGCCGCCCATCTGTACTCCGACCGCCAGCGCCGCCGCATCGCTATGGGGGATTTCACCGGGCGTGTGCAGGTATTCAGGCTGGATCATGCCCGAGATCAGGATGTCTCCCAGCGCGTCATCCCGGGTGCGGAACTCGAAAGCGCCATCGGTGAGGATCAGGCTGTCAGGCCGGATGCGTCGCGCATCAAGATAATAGGTCTGCCCCAGCTCGTTCGTGGCGGTTTCGCCCTCGACCGGGTTCAGGCTCAGCCAGACCGGGATTTCATCAGGCGCCGACCCCGCCTCGCGCCAGAACTCGAAATCGGTGCTGTGGCCAATGAACAGATGATCCACCGTCCAGCCATGGGCCGAAAGACCGCCATTGGGCAGGTAATAGCCGCTGGCGTCATAGCTCATGGCGATCTCGAATCCGCTCGCAACTGACGCCGCGTTGGCTGCAGGTTCAGCGGCGACCGTGTTGCTGGCGGGCGAACAGCCGCTCGCGAGCACGAGGGCGGTGAGGCCAAGTGTGATGCGGATCATGGTGCGTCTCCCCAGACAATGATCTGGGAAGTGTGCCTTGGCAGGCGGCCCCCGTCACTCAGAATGCGTGCGGTCTGGGCTGTCCTCGTCGCTTTCGCCCACACGGCGCTCGGCGGCCAGATAGGCGCGCCCGCTCATCTCCATCAGGCGCGACACCGTACGCTGGAATTCAAACGCGTAATCGCCTTCGGGGTAGAGTCTGGAGGCTTCCGCTTCCGCGCTCATGATCAGCTTGGTCCGGATTTCGTAGAGGGCGTCGATCAGCGTCACGAAACGCTTGGCGGCGTCGCGCTTGCCCGGCGTCAGCAGCGGCGCACGGTCGATCATGACGGTGTGGAAGGTCTCCGCCACCATCAGATAGTCCGCCGGGCCTAGAGGCCTGGCGCACAATTCGTCAAAGGTGAAGCGCGCCACACCCGCCGCCTGTCGCGGCACCACAAGTTCGCGCCCGTTCACGTCGAGAATGCAGGTCTGCACCTTGGCGCCGCGCGTGAGGCGCTTGAAGGCGTTATCCATCGCCGAATCCGCTTCCGAGCCCAGCGGATGGTAATAGACCGGCGCGGCTTCGAGCTGTTCAAGGCGGTAATCGCGCCCGGAATCGAGCTCGCGCACATCCAGCGTCTGTTTGATGAGATCGATGAAGGGCTCGAACAGCTGGCGATTGAGACCGTTTTTGTAGAGATCATCGGGATGCCGGTTGGAGGTGGCGACCATCACCACGCCCTCGGCGAACAGGCCGTCAAACAGGCGACCCAGGATCATCGCATCGCCCACATCGGTGACCTGCAGCTCGTCAAAGCACAGAAGCCGCGTCTGCTTGGCCAGCGCTTTCGCCACGCGTGGCAGAGGATCGGAATCCTTCTTCTCGCGCTCATGGGTGATGCGCGCCTGGATCTCCTGCAGGAACTGGTGAAAGTGCACGCGGCGCTTTTTCGCCACGGGGGCGGCGTCAAAGAACAGATCCATCATCAGGGATTTGCCGGTGCCCACTCCGCCATAGAGATAAAGGCCCCTGGGCGCGGGTCTGGACTTGCTGAACAGGCCCGACTTGCCCTCATTCCACTCCGCCAGCGCGTCGCACAGCGCCTCAAGGTGCTCAGCGATTTCGGCCTGACCGGGATCGGGCTGCAGCCGACCTTCGGCCACCGCCTGTTTCAGGCTGTCCACAGGACCCATTCTCAAAGGCTCCAGACCAGAGCTGCGGTCGCGATCAGAGTAAAGCTGACAGCGGCGGCGAGCCAGACAAGGGCGGGGCGTTGCAAGGTGCGCATGGCCGCCTCGATACAATGATGCGCCCGCCCCGCCAAGACGGCTGCGCTTATAGCTTCATGAGGTTGCAGAAGGATTGCGAGAGGGTGACAAGGCTGTGGCCTGTCTAGACCATCCAGCCTTCCAGCTCAGACCGCCAAGCCTCGGGCAGCGGCTTCGGGCGACGGGTCTGACGGTCCACATAGACATGCACGAAGAAGCCCTCGGCGGCGGCGGTGTCCTCGCCCGCCTTGAAGATGGCGATCTCATAGCGCACCGAGCTTGAGCCGATCCGCGCCACCTTCACCCCCGCTTCCAGAGCATCCGGAAAGGCCGTGGCGGCGTGATAGCGGCAGCCGGTCTCCACCACGAGGCCGATGGTCTCGCCGTGCTCGATGTCGAGAAGACCTGCGCGGGCCAGGCGCCGGTTCACGGCCGTGTCGAAGAAACCGTAATAGACGACATTGTTGACATGGCCGTAGACATCATTGTCCGCCCAGCGGGTCTCGATGGGTTCGAACTGATTGAAAGCCGCACGCCTCGCCGGCGCCTGACGCTCTGCGCTCACAGGATTTCCTCATACATCGCGACGATGGAGTCATAGGTCATCTCGCGCGGATTGTTCGGCAGGAGGCGATCATTGGCGGCCACGTCCTCCGCCATTTTCGGCACGTCATTATGGCTGATGCCCAGTTCCGACAGGCGGCGCTCGATGCCCACGGCCTCGGCGATGCGGTCCATCTCGTCGATCAGGCCCGAGGAGCCCGGCTTGAGGCCCAGATGCGAGGAAATTTCCGCATACTGCTCTTCGGCGGAAGGCGCGTTGTAGCGCAGCACGGGCGGCAGCACGACGGCGTTCGAAAGCCCGTGCGGGACATGGAACATGCCGCCCAGCGGATAGGCCATGGCGTGCACCCCGGCGCAGGGTGAGTTGGAGAAGGCCTGCCCCGCCAGCATGGCGCCCAGCAGCATGTCGCCGCGCGCTTCCCGGTCAGAGCCATCCTCGCACGCGCGCAGGATCGAGCCATGCAGCAGCTTCAGCGCGGTCAGCGCCAGGGCGTCCGACATGGGGTTTTTCGAGCGGCGATTGGTGAAGGCCTCGATGGCGTGAACCATGGCGTCAATGCCGGTATAGGCGGTGGGATGCTTGGGCAGGCCCAGCGTCAGATCGGGATCCAGGATCGCCATGTCCGCATACAGAGGATCTGCCGCAATGCCGCGTTTGGACGTCGCGCCCGTGGTCAGCACCGCCACATTGGTCACTTCCGAGCCGGTGCCCGCCGTGGTGGGCAGCAGGATCAGCGGCGGACGGTTCGCCTTGACCTGCTGCACGCCATACATCGTGGACAGGGATTGCTCGCCGGACAAAAGGAGCGCGACCACTTTCGCCGTGTCCATCGGGCTGCCGCCGCCAAAGCCGATCACGGCCTCGGCGCCAAATTCCTGACCTTCCGCCACAGCTTCGAAGACAGTGCTTTCGGGCGGGTCGGCGACCACCTTGTCATAGACATGCACCTGAAGGCCCGCATCCTTCAGGCCCGCCAGCGCCGCATCGGCCAGTCCCGCCTTCAGGACGCCCTGATCGGTGACAAAGAGGATGCGCTTGGCGCCCTTGAGCGCCGGGGCGGCGGTTTCCGCGAGCCGTGCGCTCGAGCCAGGCTGGAACAGGGTTTTGGGGACTGTCGTGAAGGTGAAAGCGGTGGTCATGGCCGTCGGCTCCTCCCGTCTGCGGGCTCGCACTGCGCGGATGCGTCGCGTGTGTTATGAGCGGGGTCTCTTTATGCGGACCCTCGAAACGGGCACAGTATGCCTGTTCTTTTCACTCAGACCAGCCCGGCTGGCCAGCCATAGGAGGCGAGTATGCTCGACGAAGTGTCCACATCCATCCCGGATATGGGTCGCGCCTATTACGATCCGCTGGTGCAGGACGCCGGCAATGGACTGACGGGGCCCGGCGGGGCGCTCTATCGCTACGCCATCCGGCCTGAAGGCTATCGTCTGGACGAGAGCGATTTCATCGCCGACAGCTGGCAGCTCAAGCGCCAGCCCGACTACACGCCCGCCGAACATGCGCGCTGGAAGCTGCTGTTTGAGAACCAGCGCAAGATGCTGCCGGGCCGGGCCTGCAAGGACTTCATGGAGGGGTTCGAGCAGCTCGAGCACCTCTTCAAGGACGGCATCCCCAGCTTTGACGACATCAACGCCATCCTCAAGCCCGCCACGGGCTGGACGGTGGTGCCGGTGCCCGAGCTGATCCCGGACAACATCTTCTTCTGGCACCTGGAGAACCGCCGCTTCCCGGCGGGCGTCTTCATTCGCGGCGGCAATCCGAAAACGAAAAAGGTGAAAGAGGCCAATGAAGGCCGCGCGCCGGAATTCGTCGAATACACGGCGGTGGAGGACGACCTCTTCTACCTGCAGGAGCCGGACACCTTCCACGACATTTTCGGCCATGTGCCGATGCTGATGAACCCGTTCTTCGCCGATTACATCCAGGCCTATGGCGCGGGCGGGCGTCGGGCGATCGAGTATAACCGCCTGAAGAATTTCGGCTCGGTCTACTGGTACACGGTGGAGTTCGGCCTGATCCTGGAAGAGGGCGAATTGCGCGTCTATGGCGCGGGCATTCTGTCGAGCCCGGACGAGACCCTGTTCTCGCTCTACTCTGACAGCCCGCACCGCATCAAGATGGTGCCCGAGCGGGTCATGCGCACCGACTATGTGATCAGCGATTTTCAGGAAACCTATTTCGTCGTGGATTCCATCAAGGCGCTGTATGAGAGCACCGCCGGTCGCGATTTCACGCCGATCTACAAGAAGCTGCCCGCGGGCTTCACCTACGCCACCACCGCAGCGCTCGACACCGATGTGATCGTCACCGAGGGCACGCAGGAGTACAAATTCTGCGGCGGCAAGGGCAAACCCCGTGCGGTCGAGCACATGCAGGCAATCCGCGACGCGCACAAGCGGTAGGCTGTCAGTCCGGGCCCACAAAAAAGCCGGCGGATCGCTCCGCCGGCTTTTTCATGTTCAGGACCAGACCCCTAGTCCATAGTCGGGATGATGAAGGCCTGATCGGACACCTGACCGGACGGCCAGCGCTGGGTCACCGTCTTGATCTTGGTGAAGAAGCGCACGCCTTCCATGCCGTGCTGGTTGGCGTCGCCGAACGAAGACCGCTTCCAGCCGCCAAAGGTGTGATAGGCCACCGGCACCGGGATCGGCACGTTCACGCCGACCATGCCCACATTGACCTTGGAGGCGAATTCCCGCGCGGCGAGGCCGTTGCGAGTGAAGATCGCCACGCCATTGCCGTACTGGTGCTCGCTCGGCAGCTTGGCGGCCTCTTCAAGGTCCTTGGCGCGCACGATCTGCAGCACGGGGCCAAAGATTTCTTCCTGATAGGTCTTCATGTCGGCGGTGACATGGTCAAACAGGGACGGGCCGATGAAATAGCCGCTCTCATGGCCTTGCAGCTTGAAGTTCCGACCGTCGATCAAGAGCTTCGCGCCCTCGTCCACGCCCATCTGGATGTAGTTCTCGACCTTTTCCTTGTGCGCCTGGGAGACGACCGGACCGTACTGGGCCTCGGGATCGGTGGAGGCGCCGGGGGTCAGCTTCTCGATTTCCGGGATCAGCTTTTCCAGAAGGCGATCGGCGGTGTCATCACCGACAGGAACGGCGACGGGAAGCGCCATGCAGCGTTCGCCCGCCGAGCCATAAGCGGAGCCGACGAGGTCCTGCACGACCTGATCGAGATCGGCGTCGGGCAGGATGATGCCGTGGTTCTTGGCGCCGCCCATGGCCTGCACGCGCTTGGCGTTCGCCGTGCCGCGCGAATAGACGTACTGGGCGATGTCGGAGCTGCCCACAAAGCTCACCGCTTTGATATCGGGGTGATCAAGAATAGCGTCCACTGCTTCCTTGTCGCCATGGACGACGTTCAGGATGCCGTCGGGCAGGCCCGCTTCCTTCATCAGTTCGGCCAGGCGCACCGGCACGGACGGGTCCTTCTCGGACGGTTTGAGAATGAAAGCGTTGCCGCAGGCGATGGCCACGCCGAACATCCACATCGGGATCATGGCGGGGAAGTTGAACGGGGTGATGCCCGCCACCACGCCCAGGGCCTGACGCATGGAATAGACGTCGATGCCCGGGCCGGCGCCTTCGGTGTATTCGCCCTTCATCAGGTGCGGCACGCCGCAGGCGAACTCGATCACTTCGAGGCCGCGTTGCACATCGCCCTTGGCGTCAGCGACGACCTTGCCGTGTTCGGACGACAGCAGCACCGCCAGCTCGTCCATGTTTTCTTCGAGCAGTTGCTTGAACTTGAACATGACGCGGGCGCGGCGCTGCGGGTTCACCGCCGCCCAGTCCGGCTGCGCCGCCTTGGCGATGGCGACCGCTTCATCGAGCTCCTTCACGCTGGCCAGCGCGACCTTGGCCTGCACCTCGCCGGTATTGGGGTCGTAGACGTCGCCAAAGCGACCCGACCCGCCGGGGACGGCCTTGCCATTGATGAAGTGGTGGATATCGCGGTGAGCGGACATGGGGCTTCCTCCATCAGGCCGGTCTCGCGTGGACGCCGGCTCGTTTGATTGATTGAGGCAGGGTGTAACGCCCGGCAAGGCGGGTTGTCGAGCGCTCAGCGGCGTTTGTGAGCGTCTAGCGCGCCGACAGCGTGGCGGGCAGGCCGTCCGTGATCTCGCCGCGCCAGCCCTCTTCGCTGGCCAGACCCGTGAACAGGCTTGCGCCGCTGGGGTCATAAAGGCTCAGCGTGCGATCCGCATCCCGATAGCTCCAGAAACTCGTCTGGGAGACGCTGGCGGGGCAGCTGGGCATGGCCGTGGCGAAGCCCGAGGCGTCGCGCTGGTCCAGATTGGTCTCGGGCAGCGGCGCGGCTGTGGCGTCCAGCAGGATCTCGCAGCTCTGCACAGGCGTGGTGAGCGTATAGACCCCGCCCTCCGGCGGCGCGTCGGCCAGCGCCATGAAGGTCAAAAGGACAGTCAGACTTGTCAGCATCATTATTCTTCCCCTCCGGGACGCACCCATCCCCCATGGGTTCCCTCTTGCGCCCAGTATAGGCGGACAAGCCGTCCCTCGCCATTCACGCCTGCAATCGCGGTCGGTTGAATGGCGCCTGCCCGCCAGAGCAGGGCGCCCTCCGGCGTCAGGATGTCGAAGAGGGACTGATCATCCGCCGGTCGGCGCCAGCGGCTCGCCCCGGACCAGGGCGGCGCGCAGTCGCGCGTCTCGACCGGCCCTGAAGCGCCTTCGGCGTCGCTTCGACCCAGATGCAGCATGCAACCTGAGGCGCCCACGCGCCAGTCGCCCAGGAACCAGTCCGGGGACAGGCCCTGATCGGATCGGGGCAGCCGCGGCGTGAGGGTATTGTCAGGAGGCGTTCCCTGTATCTGCACCCGGTCCGGGGACGGCGCCCCCGCACAGGCGCAGAGCAGGCCGGCGATTGAGACAAAAATACAACGCAGCAGCATGGAATACGCCTTTCGCGTGTGTGTCAGTGAGATGAAGCATTTCCCTGTGCGTCGGCCAGTGTAGCTTACCGGACTGAAAAACAGGCGATCAAATCGCCGGCTTCGATACGCACGGGGAATGCACATGAAATCGATCAAAGCTCCGCTTCTGGCGGCGACCTCATCCGTGATGCTCGCCATGGCCATGACCGCGTCTGCAGACGCCATCCCGTTCCGCGATGATGTGGGGGATGAGGGCGCCCAGCAGTTTGCGCAGGGCTGGGACGGCGTCGTCCAGATCTATCTGTGGAACCGGGTCTCCGGGCAGATCTCGTTCAACTGCACCGGCTCCATGATCAATGCGCGCACCGTGATCTCGGCGGCGCACTGCTTCGACGCCTATCCTGAACAGGTCTATGCTGATGGTCCCGGCTCGCTGACGCCGATCATCGCCTATGGCCCGGACACCTTCGTGCCGCTCTTCAACTGGATCAATACCGGCCAGCAATTCGTCGATGATCTCAACGGCTTGTCCTTCGGCGTGGATCTGATGATGCACCCGGACAGCGAAGTGAACGGCGTGAACACCTTCCCCGCCGCGGATGTGGCGATGATCGCGCTCTCCAACCCGCTCTACACGCTGCCGACCTACGGCATGCTGTTCAGCCCGATCCCCGAGGATGTCTTCAATGAAGGCGTTCTGGTCAATCAGATCGGCTATGGCACCTTCCATCCCGGCTCGGACAGCTCGATCGGCTCGATCAATGGCCGCCGTCGCGCGGGCGAGAACATGCTGGGCCTGCTGGCCTCCCAGAGCGACTTCTTCCAGGCGCTCGCCGGAGAAGGCGCGGGCTCGCCGGTGCCGAGCGACAACCAGCTGCTGTACTGGACCGATTTCGACCTTCCGGGCCGCACCGGAACCTGCACCCGCGCCAATCTGGGCCCGACGGGGGAAGACAGCATCTTCTGCGATGACAATGTCCCCGGCGACGGCGTGCGTCTGGACGGCGACACCGTGGTGCTGCCTGGCCCGTCGATCGACTATTTCCCGGGCGACGCGCTGCCGAATGAAGTCGCGACCGGCGGCGGGGATTCCGGCGGTCCGCTGATGGCCATGAACCTCTTCAACAATCCGTTGATCCTGGGCGTGCTGTCGGGCGGCTTTGTGGACGGCTTCTTCCACAGCTCCGGCCAGAGCTATGGCGAGGTCAGCTATTACAATCCGCTGTTCACCTATCATCAGTGGATCAGCGAGAATAACCCCTACAAATACGTCAGCGCGATGGCGGGCGACGGCCTGTGGTCGGATGGCGACCACTGGGTGCAGGGGCTCGATCCGAACTATTTCGTCTACAATGAGGACGGCGAGATCGTGAACGGTCTGCCCGATGGCGACGAAGGCGGTCTGGGCCAGCGTCGCCCGATCGAGGGCATCGTCTTCGACACCCCGGTCGCGGACACCGATACCGGCGATAATCCGGCCGGAACCGGCGCCGGCATTGGCGGCGACCTCGTCAACTTTGCTGCGAACGGTGTCGTGGCGACCTTGCCTGAAGGTCTCCGCGACGGCGCCGCCGGCTCTGCATGGGCCGCTCCGGAAGCGGCGACCGCCCAGACGGTGTCCGGCCTGATCCAGACCCTGACCGGGCCCGGTTACACCGGCTTTGTCCCGAGCAATTATTATGGCCGCCCGAACGCGCCGGCCTTCGAGGATCCGGCGCAGTTCTTCGACGTCACCCTCGCGGCGGCGGGCACCACCACCTTCGATCTCGACTTCGCCGAGATTGATAATCTGACCCTGGCGGGCGGCGATGCGCGTCTCGTGATCAATGAGGACACGGATCTGACCAGCCTGATCGGCGTGAACGTCATCGCCGGCGAGCTGGAGGTGAATGGCGGCTTGCTGACCCGTGAGCTGATGCTGTGGACAGGCATGCTCAGCGGTTCCGGCATTGTCTCCCTGTTCGATCTCAACGCCTTCGTCGGCAATGGACAGATCCTTGACGGCGCCCTGTTCAATGTGGGCGGCGTGGTGACGGCCGGCGCTGTGGGCCAGACCGGCTCGCTGACCATCCAGGGCGATTACATCCAGACCTCCGGCGGCGTGCTGGGCGTTGACTGGAGCGCTGATGGCGCTGACCTGCTGGTGGTGAATGGCGATGTGTCGCTGGGCGGTCTGATCGCGGTCAACCCGCTGGATGGCTATGTGCCGACCTATGGCGATACGCGTCGCATTCTGAGCTTCGCGGGCGAGCGCGTCGGCGAGTTCGACGGCGATAACCTGCCGGGCGTGCTCTATCTGGCCACGACCTATGGCGCCGGTTTCGTCAACGTCACGGTGGAGGCGGAATCCTTCTCCACCCAGGCCCAGTTCCAGAACGGCGCTCAGAGCGGCATTGCCGCGCGTCTCGATAATGCCCGCGAGGGCAGCTATGACGCCCTGTCCAACCTGTATGCGCCCATCGACGTGCTGTCGGGCGAGGATCTGACCTCGGCTTTCGAGAATCTCGTCCCGCACGAGCATTACCAGCTGCGTCGGGCGTCCGAGGCGCATCTCGAGCTGTTCGCCAACCAGATGCGTGATGTGGCGCTGGGTCAGGGCCGCGCGGAAGCGTCCGGTCAGGCCATGGCCGCGGGCTTCACCGCCCGGCTGATGGGCGGCGATCAGACGGCGCGTCTGGATGACGCCTCGCTGGCGATTGCAGCCGACCAGGCTGCGGGCGGTCCGAACATCCAGGATCAGGGCAATGGCTGGCGCCTGTTTGGCGCAGCAGGCGCCACGGACGGCGAACTGGACACCACCAATGTCAGCTCCAGCGAGCTTGAAGGCAGCTACGGCTTTGTCGGGTTCGACTATCAGACCCGGAACTGGCTGCGCGTCGGCGCGACCCTGGGTTACGCCAACTCCGAGGCGGAAAGCCTTCTGGTGGGCGGCGGTCAGGCCCGCAGCGATGTGGACACCCTTCAGGTCGGCGTTTTCGCGCTGGCCCAGCAGGGCGGCCTGACGGCGATGCTCTCCGCCTCCCATGCCGGTCACACTGCAGACAGCGACCGCACCGCGGTCGTCGGCGGTGCGAGCTTCCGCACCACGGGCGGCCAGGACGGTCACACCAATGCCGTGACGGGCGCCCTGGCCTATGACCTGTCGCCGGTCGAAGACGCGCTGAAGCTGACCCCGATCGTGAGCGCCACCTGGTCCGAAACCCGGTTTGACGCGGGTGAGCAATCAGGCTCTGTCGCCTCCATGACGGTCGATCCCAGCGAGTATGTGGAGCTGGTGGGCCGCGTCGGCCTGGCGGCGAGCACGCAGTTCCGCCTGGGCGCCGCCGTGCTCGAGCCGCGCCTGTACGCCGGCATCGCGGCGGACGCCCGCGGTTCGGATGAAGCGGTGATCGCTTCGCTCAACGCGGCCTCCGGCCCGATCGTGATCGATCCGGTCAACACTGAGGACAATGACTGGTCCGAGTTCTCGCTGGGCGTCACCGCCCATCTCGACAGCGGTCTTGCTGTCGCGATCAGCTATGACTCCCTGAACGATCGCCGCGGCGTTCTGGATACCGAGACCCTGTCCGTGGGCGCTCGCTTCCGCTTCTAGGCGAACGGGCCTGCAGGTCCATGATCAGCCGCCCCGGCCTGGCCGGGGCGGCTTTTTCATGACCGTTATGACGGGAACCAGCGTTGCGTCCTGTTGGCGAAGGCGACCAGCGACAGCATGACCGGCACCTCCACGAGCACGCCCACCACGGTGGCCAGCGCAGCGCCGGAATTCAGGCCGAACAGCGAGATCGCCACAGCGACCGCCAGCTCGAAGAAGTTCGATGTGCCGATCAGGGCGCAGGGGGCGGCGATGCTGAACGGGGTGCGCGCCAGCCAGGCCGCGCCATAGGCGATGGCGAAGATGCCATAGGACTGGATCAGCAGCGGCACGCTGATCATGGCGATCACGACCGGTTGGGTCAGCAGGGTGCGGCCCTGAAAACCGAAGAGGATCACCACGGTCGCAATCAGTCCGACAATTGAGAGCGGCTTGATCCGCGCCGTGAACGCGTCGACTGCAGCCTCAGCATCCGGCAGCGCCAGACCGCGCGTCAGCATGTGGCGGACGATTGCGCCGGCGCACAGCGGCGCAATCACATAAAGACCGACCGAGATCAGCAGCGTGCTCCACGGAACACTGACCTCCGTCACGCCCAGTAACAGCGCCACGATCGGGGCGAAGGCGAACACCATGATCACATCATTCGCAGCCACCTGGACGAGGGTGTAGTTGGCGTCTCCCCGCGTCAGTTGGGACCAGACGAAGACCATGGCGGTGCAGGGCGCTGCGCCCAGAATGATCAGTCCGGCGATATAGGCCTGGGCGTCCTGCGGCTGCAGGAAGGGGGCGAACACGAATTCAAAGAAGAGGACGGCCAGCCCGGCCATGGTGAAGGGCTTGATCAGCCAGTTCACAACGAGCGTGATGGCGAGGCCCTTGGGCCGTGCGCCGATCTGGCGCAGGCTTCCCAGATCAATATTGACCATCATGGGGAAGACCATCAGCCAGATCAGAAGGCCCACCGGCAGGTTCACCCGGGCGATCTCCAGGCTCGCCAGAGCGGCGAAGACGCCCGGCGCCAGCGCGCCGAGCGCCGTGCCTGCAAGAATGGCGACGCCGACCCAGACCGACAGCCATGTTTCAAAAAAGCCGATTCCGCCCGCCGGGCGTGCGTCAACTTGGGGTTCTGGTCGGCTCATCAGGCGGCCTCGTGCGCGGCTTTCAGGATTTCGAGACGCTGCTCATCGGATGCCGGGACAATGCCGGCGTCGAGGCAGGCCTGGATGCGGGACTTGAGCGCCTGGAAGGTGGCTTCAAATGCGGCTTCGGCCTCCGGCCCGGCCGGCAGGCTCGCCGGATCGGGCAAACCCCAGTGCACCCGCACCGGGGCGCCCGGCCAGATGGGGCAGGGCTCGGAAGCGGCGGAATCGCACACGGTGATCACCACATCCATCTGCGGCGCCGCATCGCCTTCGAATTCGCTCCAGCTTTTCGAGCGCAGACCCTCGATGGGCAGGCCATGACGCGCCAGCGTCTCAAGGGCGTAGGGATTGGGCGTCCCGGAAGGTTTTGACCCTGCAGAGTAGGCTGTTACGCTCCCCTTGCTCAGGGTCGACCACAAGGCTTCAGCCAGGATCGAACGCGCTGAATTCCCGGTGCACAGAACTAATAATTTCATGACGCGGCGCTCCGCTTGGTTGGGGCTGTCTGGGCCTCTATACTGCGAGGCCTCTATATTTCAGGATAAGTTGAAATGAAAGAGCTGAAATTGACCCCGGAGCTTGCCGCGAACCAGTTCGGCGCGCTGGCGCACGAGACGCGACTGACCGTGTTCCGCGCCGTGATGAGCGCTGGGCCGGACGGGGTGTCCGCAGGAGATCTGGCGGATCAGGCGCAAGTGACGCCCAGCAATCTTTCGGCGCATCTGACCGTGCTGGTGTCTGCGGGCTTGCTGCATGTTCGCAAGGAGGGGCGCCGCCGCTTCTATTCCGCGACCCTGCCGGCGGTGAGCGGCCTTCTGAACTTCCTGATCGTGGAATGCTGTGACGGCAATCCTGAAATCTGCGATCTCGCAGTCTCTGATCTCAACGGCTTGCAGAAAGCCGCCTGCTAGCCTGTTCTGGCGGCATGACAGAATCTGATCCCTTGCCCTCCCACATTGTCGACCAGCTCATTGAGGAGCGGGCGGTCCGCCTGTCCGCCAACCCCCGGCTCTGGCCCTGGGTGAAGCGCATCTTCTATCCGCTGCTGGGCTATCGCAGAGCGTGCGAGATTGCCGATGCGCTGGCGGACAAGTCCGGCCGGGAGGCGATGGACTGGGCGCAGGATTTTCTGAGCATGCGGACGGTGGAGACGGGGATCGAACATGTGCCCGAGACCGGTCCCTGCGTGATCACCGCGAACCATCCCGGCGGCATTGCTGACGGCATCGCAGTCTGGCAGGCGCTCAAGGCGCGGCGACCCGACATGGTGTTCTTCGCCAATCGCGACGCCATCCGCGTCTGTGAAGGGCTCGCGGATGTGGTGATCCCGGTGGAGTGGCGCGAGGCGCATCGCAACCGGGAAAAGACCCGCGACACGCTCAAGCGCGCCATCACCGCCTTTCAGGAGGGGCGCTGCATCGTGGTGTTCCCCGCGGGCCGCATGTCGGCCTGGGATTGGCGCAGCCTGAGTCTGCAGGATTCCGACTGGCAGCCCACAGCGCTCAGCCTGGCGCGCAAATACAGGACGCCTGTCGTCTCGCTTGGCGTGCGCCAGCGCATGTCGCTCTGGTTCTATTCGCTCGGGCTGATCCATGAGGAATTGCGCCACATGACCGTGTTTCACGAGCTTCTGGCCAAGAAGGGCGCGCGCTATCGCCTGCTTTTTGGCGCCCCCATGGACCCGCTCGAGCTGGCGGGAGATGAGCAGACCGCCAGCGAGACCCTGCGTCGTTGCAGCCAGGGCCTCGCCAAACAGGCGTAAGGCTCAGGCTTTTATGCCCTGACGGCCTGCATTTGTGACATGATCAGGGTGTAAGGAACACGCTGAACGGGTCGGGCGACGGGACGGGTATGAAAACAGACGCCTATATCAAGCGCTTGAGCGCGGATCTGGAGCAATGGGTCCGCAAGGGCTTCATTGACGAGGCGACCGCGAAGACGCTGCGTGAGCATGCAGGCGCAACGCCGCCCTCAACCTCGTCCTCGCCCATCCTGACCAGTCTGGCGGGCCTCGTCATCGGCCTGGGCGTTCTGACAGTCATCGCCGCGAACTGGTCGGCCCTGACCGGGGTGATGCGTCTGGGCCTTGTGGGCGTGTTGATCAGCGCCGCCATGCTGTCCGCGGGCTGGCTGCGCGATCGCGCCCTGACCCTGCCGTCCAACATCCTCGCCGCGATTGCGGTCTTGTTGACCGGCGGCGGCGTGATCGTGATTGGCCAGCTCTATCACGCCAGCGCCACCAACGCCGCCTTTCTGGGCCTGTGGACCGGGCTGGGCCTTCTGATCAGCGTCACGCAACGCTCGCCGTTGGCGGCGGCGGGAACCGCGCTTCTGGCGCTTGTATGGAGCCTGTTTCACTTTGGCGAGACGGGCGAACTCACGCGTCTGCCCGAGCCGATCTGGGCTCTGCCGGTGCTCGCCATTCTGGGCGTTCAGGGGTTCAGATGGCGTTCGCTTCTGGTGCTCAACATTGTGGCCCTGACCGTGATCGCTTGGGCGAGCTGGAACCTGACCGAACTCGTGCTTGAGCAATTCACGTCGGAAAAGGACGGTCGTGTCGCCTACGCCTTGTTCGCCCTGTGGGCGGGTGTCGCGATTGTTCTTGAAGGCGTGGTGCGAGCCAGACCGGTTTTCGCGCTGAGAAGCCTTGCAGGCTGGGCCAGCTGGGCCGCCATGGTGTTCCTGCTGATGGGGCTAGGGACGGAGCGTGTTCTGGACAGCGGCTTCATGGCGATCATCGCCATCGCCAGCCTCGCGGTCTTCTCCGCGCTCACCGCCTATGGCGCCGCGCCGGGGCGGCGCTGGTTTCGCGGCGCCGGGGTGGTCGGGTTTATCGGTGCGGCGATCATCCTGTTCACCTATTCCACCAACCTTGTCACCGCCGGCTTCACCCTGATCGTCTTCGGGGCCGCGCTGACCGCCCTGCTGTGGTTCACGCGGCGCAGACAGGCGAAGACCGGGGAGCAGGCGTCATGATCGGGATGTCTTATCTGGCGTGCGCCGCACTGGGCCTTGCCGTCATTCTTGCGTTTCTGGGCTGGATGACGGTCCGCCATGAGCAGGCGCGGTCGTCCGGGGTTGAAGTGGTGCTCCAGACCTACCCTATAGATCCGCGCGACGTGTTTTTCGGCCATTACGCCGTTTTGAGCTATCGCGATTTCGGGACCAGCGATGTGCCGCTCGGCTGGCCTCTCGAGCAAGGCCTGGAGCCTGGCGATACGGTGTATTTTGCCCTGACGCCTGCCGGCGAATTCCATCAACCCGGCGAGGCCTTTGCGAGTCCTGAAGAGGCCCTGTCGCAAGGCGGCCCGGTTCTGAAGGCCTATCTGCATACGCCGTATGTGCCCGAAGGCGAGACGCCGGATGTCTATTTCGCCCGGTTCGATCTGCCGCGTCAGTATTTCGCCGACCCGGAGACGGCGCTGGCGCTTCAGGAAGACTTTCAGACCGCGACCCAGATGCAGGGACAGCGCAATAACTGGGAGCATTGCCGGGATCTGCAGCAGTCTGATCCTGAAGGGTTTGAACAGGCCTGGCGGTGTGACGATATCGACCTTGCTGACGAGCCTACGGCGGATATCCCCCAATACGGCGTGATCCTGTCGGTCTCCGACACCGGCGAGGCCGTCATCAAGGGGTTGTATCTCGATGGCGAGCGGGTGATCGACACCCTGACCGGGCCCAGACTGGTGCGGGCGCGCGACGAATAAAGAAAACGCCCCGGCCAGAGGACCGGGGCGTTCTGCGTTCGACGGTTGATCGCGGGTTCTAGACCTGACGCTCGACCATCAGATCCTTGATCTTGCCGATGGCCTTGGCGGGGTTCAGACCCTTCGGGCACACATTGGCGCAGTTCATGATGGTATGGCAGCGATAGAGCTTGAAGGGGTCCTCAAGATCATCAAGGCGCTCGCCGGTCGCTTCATCGCGGCTGTCCGCAATCCAGCGATAGGCCTGCAGCAGGGCGGCCGGGCCCAGATACTTGTCCGAGTTCCACCAATAGGACGGGCAGGACGTCGAGCACGAGGCGCACAGGATGCACTCGTACAGGCCATCCAGCTCCTCGCGGTCTTCCTGGCTCTGCTTCCATTCCTTCTCGGGCTCCGGCGTATCGGTCTTGAGGTAGGGTTTGATGGATTCGAGCTGGGCGTAGAAATTGGTCAGGTCCGGAATGAGGTCGCGAACCACTGGCTGGTGCGGCAGCGGGGCGATGGTGATCGTCCCGTTATGCTCATCAATGCCGTTGGTGCAGGCGATGGTGTTCCGGCCGCCAATATTCATGGCGCAGGAGCCGCAAATGCCTTCGCGGCAGGAGCGGCGGAAGGCCAGAGTGGTGTCGATCTCGTTCTTGATGAAGAACAAGGCGTCCAGGATCATCGGGCCGCACTTGGAAGTGTCGACGTAATAGGTGTCCCAGGACGGGTTCTCACCGGTTTCAGGGTCGTAGCGATAGACCTTGAAGGCGCGCAGATTCTTCTCATCCGCGCCTTCGGGCTTGGGCCACACCTTGCCCTTTTTGACCTGGGAGTTTTTCGGCAGCGTCAGTTGGACCATGGGGTCGTTCCCGCTTTCTAGTAGCCAGTGAGCGTGGGCGGGGTCTTAGTAGACCCGCGCCTTCGGCTCGATATAGGCGATGTCGTTGGACAGGGTGTATTCGTGAACCGGGCGGTCATCGAGTTTGACCGACCCGTCTTCATTGATCCACGCCAGGGTGTGCTTCATCCAGTTCGCGTCATCGCGATCGGGATAATCTTCGCGCGCGTGCGCGCCGCGGCTCTCGGTCCGGGCGGCGGCGGAGTTCACCGTCACCGAGGCCTGAGCGATGAGGTTTTCAAACTCCAGCGCTTCCACCAGGTCCGTGTTCCAGATCATCGAGCGGTCGTTGACGCGAATATCGGCTGCACCCTTGTAGACCTCGGCGATGCGGGTGACGCCCTCGTCGAGGACTTCCTGGGTGCGGAACACCGCGCAGTTTTCCTGCATGGCGCGCTGCATGTCCAGACGCAGGGTGGCCGTCTTGGTGCCGCCATCGGCGTGACGCATCTTGTCAAAGCGCGACAGGGTGTCTGCGCCCGCCTTCTCCGACAGTTCAGGCTGGCTGGCGCCCGCTTCCACGGTCTCGCCGCAGCGCAGGCCGGCCGCGCGGCCGAACACCACGAGGTCGATCAGCGAGTTCGAGCCCAGACGGTTCGCGCCATGCACGGACACGCAGGCCGCTTCGCCCACCGCCATCAGGCCGGGCACGACCTGGTCGGGATTGCCGCCGACCTTGGTGAGCACTTCGCCATGATAGTTCGTCGGGATGCCGCCCATATTGTAGTGGACGGTCGGGATCACCGGGATCGGCTCCTTGGTCACATCCACGCCGGCGAAGATTTTCGCGCTTTCTGAAATGCCCGGCAGGCGCTGGGCCAGAATGGCCGGATCAAGGTGGTCAAGGTGCAGGTGGATATGGTCGCCATGCTCGCCGACGCCGCGGCCTTCGCGGATCTCCATGGTCATGGAGCGCGAGACCACGTCACGGGAGGCGAGGTCCTTGGCGTTCGGGGCATAGCGCTCCATGAAGCGCTCGCCCTTGGAGTTGGTCAGATAGCCGCCCTCGCCGCGTGCGCCCTCGGTGATCAGGCAGCCTGCGCCGTAAATGCCGGTGGGGTGGAACTGGACGAATTCCATGTCCTGCAGCGGCAGACCCGCGCGCAGCACCATGGCGTTGCCGTCGCCCGTGCAGGTGTGCGCGGAGGTGGCGGAGAAATAGGCGCGGCCATAGCCGCCGGTCGCCAGAATGGTCTTCTGGGCGCGGAAGCGGTGCAGGGTGCCGTCGTCGAGTTTCCAGGCGGTGACGCCTCGGCAGGCGCCGTCCTCATCCATGATCAGGTCGAGCACGAAATACTCGATGAAGAACTCGGTCGCATGGCGCAGGGACTGGCCGTACAGCGTATGCAGGATGGCGTGACCGGTGCGGTCGGCGGCGGCGCAGGTGCGCTGCACCGGGCCTTCGCCGAAATTGCGGGTCATGCCGCCAAAGGCGCGCTGATAGATCTTGCCATCTTCCGTCCGGGAGAACGGCACGCCCCAGTGCTCAAGCTCGTACACGGCTTTCGGCGCGTGGCGGCAGAGATATTCGATGGAGTCCTGGTCGCCCAGCCAGTCCGACCCCTTCACGGTGTCGTACATGTGCCAGCGCCAGTCATCCTCGCCCATATTGCCCAGCGAGGCGGAAATGCCGCCCTGGGCTGCGACGGTGTGCGAGCGGGTGGGGAAAACCTTCGAGATGCAGGCCGTCTTCAGGCCTTCCTGGGCGGCGCCCAGGGCGGCGCGGAGGCCGGAGCCGCCTGCGCCCACGACAACAACGTCAAAGGTATGGTCGGTCCATTCATATGCGGACATTCAAGTCGTCCTTCTCAGCTTGCAATCGCCAGCACGGCGTACAGGGCGGCGACCCACAGACCTGCGCAGATCAGCGTGTTCGCGATCAGCAGCAGGGCTTTAGACATAGGTTTGTGGATGTAGTCCTCAATGACGACCTGAAGACCCAGGCGCATATGATAAAGCGCCGCGGTGAGCGTCAGGAGCGTCAGGATCGCGCCATAGGGCGAACCCACGAAAGCATAGGCGCTGGCGTAATCGGCGCCCGGCAGGCTGGCGACGGCCCAGACAAAGAGCGGAACCAGGATCACAAGGGCCAGGGCGGAGACGCGCTGGGCGATGAAGTGACCCACGCCGGACTTGGCGGAGCCCAGGCCGCGAGCCTTGGCGAGGGGGGTGCGGAAATCAGCCATCAGATCAGCCCTCCGGACAGAAGCCAGATCGCCACGGTGACGAGGATGGAGGCGATGATGATCGCCATGGAGGCGGTGTTGGCGAATTTGGGTTCAAAGCCCTTGCCCGCATCCCACACCAGATGGCGCACGCCATTGATGAGGTGATAGATCAGGGACAGGGTGAAGAGGAACAGCACCAGCTTGACCAGCAGGCCGAGCGGGCCGGCCATCAGCGCTTCGAAGGCCCCGTAAGCGTCCGGGCCGGCGGCCAGAAGCACCAGCCAGAGGGTCAGGAAGATGGCGCCGATATAATTGCCGACGCCGGTAGCGCGGTGAAAAATGGACGACGCCATGGTCGCGTGCCAGCGCCAGATTTCAAGGTGCGGAGAAATCGGTCGGGGATCGACAGATTGTTTGGCCATGGAAGGGCCCCCACTAAATTAAATCATTAGCCCCGTCAGCTCGGAACTCGGGCGTGACAATAATCCGCACCGGGTTAACGTCAACGCACACCAAAGTGTGGATTGCTGCTGTGTTTGCAAACGGTTCTCAGTTGCGCGCCTCTCGCGGCGACTGGACTTGATCTGCGAGCGTGGCGACTGGGGAGGTCACATGTCTGAAATGAAGCGCGTCATGATCACGGGCGCATCCACGGGAATCGGCTATGCGAGCGCCAAGTATCTGGCGGACAAGGGCTGGCGGGTTTATGCCGGGGTCCGGAAACCCGAAGACGCCGAGCGTCTGAGCGCCGAGCTGGGCGCGTCTGTGTATCCGGTTCTCTGCGATGTCACCGATGCAGGCATAATAAAATCAGCCGCTGAGCAGGTGCAAAATGACCTGCAAGGTCAGACGCTCGACGGGCTGGTGAACAATGCCGGAATCGCCGTTGCGGGCCCGCTCCTTCACTTGCCGCCCGAAGAGATGACCCGACAACTCGATGTGAATGTCACGGGTCAGTTGCGGGTGACCCAGGCGTTCGCCCCGCTCATGGGCGCGCGTGCGGATTTTGACGGACAGCCGGGCCGGATCGTCAACATCTCCTCGGTGGCGGGATTTCACGCCATGCCGATCCTGACGCCCTATGCCTGTTCGAAATTCGCGCTCGAAGCCTTCACCGAAGGCCTGCGCCGGGAACTGATGCTCTATGGGATCGATGTGGTGGCGATCAATCCGGGCCCGATCAAGACGCCGATCTGGGACAAGGCGCAGGAACTCGACCCCGAGCAGTACGGCCAGACCGACTTCATCAAGGCGATCCATCGGCTATTGAAGTTCACACTGAAGAGCGCCGAGAACGGCCTGCCGCCTGTCCGTGTCGCTCAGGCGGTTCATGCGGCTCTGACCGACGCGAAACCCAGGCTCAACACCGTGGTCACGCCAACGCCGATGCAGAGCCTGATGCTCAAGATCCTGCCGTCCCGCATGGCGGACCGGATGATCGCCAAGCAATTGGGTTTGCTGCGCCGGTGAGCCTGTCCAAACGGTAACTGGCGCCGCCGCACTCCGCCCTTTCTTATGGCGACAGGCTAACGGGGGAGGGCTTGATGGCTCTGGGAATGATTGCGGCTCTGGCGCTGCAGGCGGCCAGTCCGGAACTGGCGTATACGCTGACCATTGAAGAGGCGGCGGATGGGCCGGAAATCCACGTCCATGTGGCGTTTCTGGGTGATGAGGATGGCGAGACGATCCTGGGCCTGCCCAGCTTCTGGGGCGGCGAGGATGAGCTCTGGACCGGCATAACCGGTTTGAGCGCCAGCGGGGAGGACGCGGTCCTGACGCCCGGCGACAGCCCGGAAAGCTGGACCCTCACCCATGCGCCGGGGGCGGCGATTGCCCTTGATTATCAGGTGATCCAGGATCGTGAGGGCGCGCCCAGCGCCGCGGCGGATGATTCCTATCGCCCCTTCGTGCAGCCTGACTTCGTCCACCTGATCGGCAATACCTTTGTCATCCTGCCCGATAACAGCCGCGAGGATGAGACGATCTCGTTTGCGTTCAATGCGCCGGACGGCTGGGCGCTGGCGTCTGATCTCGAGCACGGCGTGGCGGATGTGGATGCGCTGATGGCGAGTGTCATCGTCGCGGGCGATTTTCGGGTGATGACCCAGGAGATCAGCGGTGCGCCGGTGCGGGTCGCCGTGCGGGGCGCGCTGGAGATCGATGACCAGACCCTGATGGACAATCTCGCCCATGTGATCGAGGCCAATCTTGAGTATTGGGACGCTTCGGGCGAACCCTATCTTGTTACCGTGCTGCCGCTCGAGGCGGAGCCGGACTGGATCAGCATTGGCGGCACCAATCTGGCGGACAGTTTCGCCATGTTCATCACGACGAATGCCGAGATCGACACCGTCAAACGCATCCTCGCCCATGAACACACCCATACCTGGAATGTGAAGCGCCTGGGCGGCCCGCTGGAAGGTGAGGCGGAGGAGCCGGCAGGCTACTGGTTCTCCGAAGGCTTCACGGATTTCCTGACCACTCGCGCCGGCGTGCGCGGCGGCAGCTTCACGGCCGAGCAGGGCGTGGCGCAATGGAATGAATTCCTGCGCGATTACGCCAGCTCGCCGGTGAGGACCGCGTCCAATGACGCCATTCTGGACGGTTTCTGGACCAATCCGGACATCCAGCGACTGCCCTATCTGCGGGGTCAGGTGTTTGCGGCGCTGGCGGATGCCCGAATTCGGGAAGAGACCGATGGCGCGCAGGATCTCGATGATGTCATGCACGCCATGCTCGACAGCGCCGAAGATGGCCCGGCCCCGTCCCGCTTCATCGAGGTGGCCCAAGCCGTGACGGGCGTCGATCTGAGCCATCTGCATCAGCAACACATCATGGATGGCGAGATGATCTGGCTGCCTGAAGAGGCCTTTGGCGGCTGCGGCCCGGTCGAGACACAGGACGAGCCGGTCTTCGTCTATGGCTTCACGCTGGGCGAGAATGAAAACGGCGAGCGGATCATCACCGCGGTCGAGCCGGGCTCGAGTGCGGAAGCGGCCGGCTTCGAGCCGGGCATGTTCATGGTCCAGCGCGTGGGCGGCGCCTATGGCGACGCCAGCGTGGAAAGCGTCATGCGCATCCGCACCGTTGAGGGCGAGGAGCGCGACATCGCCTATTGGCCCACCAATGGCGAGGTGCTGCGAGTCCAGCAGATCGCCTATTCCGGCGATGAGGCGGCTTGCCGCGCCGCGCTCGCAGGCTTGAACTGAACCACGAGGGGCGACACTCTCTCCCCTATACAAAGGGGAGAGAGTTCGCTCATGCGTATTGCCTTGGCGTCCATCACTGCGCTGGCCCTGGCCGCGCCGGCCTTCGCCACGCCGGTCGAGGACTTCCGTGATCTGATCGCGGACTATGAAGCCTTCAACGCCGAGCGCAATCTGGGCGCCCGCGCCCGGGCGGGCGATCTCGAGGCCGCCGCCTCCTGGCCGGATATGAGCATTGAGGCGATCGAGCGCTGGGATGAAGGCATGGCGGGGTTTGACGCCCGCATCGACGCCATCGAACCCAATGATCTTCCCGCTGATGAGCAGGCCAATTACGCCGTGCTCGCCTATGAGCTGGACAGCGCGGTCGCCGTCCCGTCCATGACCACGGCGATGATCCCGTTCACCAATGACAGCGGCTTTCACACCACCGCCAGCTTCGCCGCTCTGACCACACGCGTGCGCACGGTGGAGGAGGCCGAAGCGTGGATCGAAAAGCTCAACGCCCTGCCTGAATACTTGGCCGAGCAGCAGGCCTGGCTGGAGCGCGGCATCGAGACCGGCTTCACCCAGCCGCGCGCCATCCTGCAAGGCGTCGCCGACCAGATCGAGGCGCAGATCACCCCCGCCGAGGAGAGCGAGCTGCTCACCCCGATCCGCAATCTGCCCGAGACCCTCCCGGCGTCAGAGCGCGAGCGCCTGATGGCTGAAGCCGTCGATGCGGTCGAGACGGAAGCGCTTCCGGCGCTGCGTGAGCTGCACGCTTTCTTCACACAGACCTATATGCCCGCCGCGCGCGACAGCTTGGGCGCGCGCTCCCTGCCGGGCGGAGATGAGTTCTATCGGGCGCTGGTGCGCCAGCACACCACGCTCGATATGACGCCCGAAGAGGTGCATCAGCGCGGACAGGCCGAAGTGGCTCGCATCCGTGCGGACATGGAAGCGGTGATCGCCGAGACCGGGTTTGAAGGCAGTTTCGCCGACTTCCTCGTCTTCCTGCGCACCGATCCGCAGTTCTACGCCGAAAGCGAGCGCGAACTGATGATGGCGGCGTCCTATTTCGCCAAGCAGGCGGATGACCAGATGCCGCGCTTCTTCCATCATCTGCCGCGTCTGAGCTATGGCGTGCGGCCCGTGCCCGCCGCCATCGCGCCCAATTACACCACCGCGCGCTACTGGCCCGGCGACGCCGAGCAGGGGATTGCCGGCGGCTATATGGTCAACACCTATCGGCTCGACCAGCGCCCGCTCTATGAGCTGCCCGCGCTGACGGTGCACGAGGCGGTTCCCGGCCACCACCACCAGATCGCCATCGCGCAAGAGCTTGAAAACGTGCCGGACTTCCGCACCCAGGGCTATATCACCGCCTTTGGCGAGGGCTGGGCGCTCTATACCGAGTTCCTCGGTCAGGACATGGGCATCTATGAAACGCCCTATCAGCATTTCGGTCGTCTGACCTATGAGATGTGGCGCGCCTGCCGCCTCGTCGCGGACACCGGCATCCACTGGTATGGCTGGAGCCGGGACGAGGCCGAGGCCTGCTTCCTTGAGAACTCGGCGCTGAGCCCGCTCAACATCACCAATGAGGTCAGCCGTTATATCAGCTGGCCCGGACAGGCGCTGGCCTACAAGACCGGCGAATTGCTGATCCGCGAACTGCGTTCGGATGCGGAAGACGAGCTCGGCGAAAGCTTCGACCTCGCCGCCTTCCACGATCATGTCCTTGATGAAGGCGCGGTGCCGCTCGGCTATCTCGAAACCAAGATGCGCGCCTGGATCGCGGATCAGGCGCAATAAGGCTGACCAGGCTTGGGCGACACTGTCGCTCAAGCCTTATCGCCGCGCGGTGACCATACTCGCTTTCATCCGGCAAGGGCGAAGGCGGAACGGATGCGGTCACCTCGAAAAGAACCCTCCGAGCTGCGCGATCGCATCCATGACGGCGTCATCGCGATACGCAATGAAGCTGAGTACGCCGAGGCGATCGAGCTGGTGAACTCCGGGCTGGCCTTCGTGATCGATGTGGTCGAGCCCTTCAGGCTCACCCGGACCGCAGGCTGGTTCCTGCGCTCGGCCTGGCTGACGTCCTCAAACGGCAGCTATATCGAGGATCAGGGCCTCTCAAGCGTCCAGCTCAAGGGATTGAGCACGGTCGTGGCGCTCTCCTTGCGCGTCCTGGGCCGGGGTCTCAATCAGGTCTTCGAAGGCCGGTTGGTCGCCGAGGCGGGCGCGGAATTGCCCACTGTCCTGCTGGTGCAGAAGGGCGGGTTGAGCGTGCCGGCCGGGACAGATTTCCTGCTCAGCCAGGGCCTCGACGCCACTCCCCGGGGCGAACTGCTGATCGGCGGCGTGCTCCGGGTCGCCCAGCCTGTCGGTTTGCGGGAGGCGCGGCTGATCCTGTGCCCGGACGGGGTCCAGCCCTGCGCCATTCATCAGAGCGTGATCGCCGAGCATGGATCCGTTATTGCAATGACGCCGGGCGGGCGCGCCTATGTGGAGAGCCTGACCCTGAAGGACGACAGCCGCCTTGAATGTCTGGAAGGCCGGGCGCGTCTGGAGAGTGACAGCGCGATCGTGCTGGGCTCAAGCCAGGCCGATGCGCCGGCCCGCATGCGCGGGGTGGATGCCGCTGCTGTGCATCTCGGACCGGGCGGCGTCTATGAGTGTCGGGGTCATGGCGAATGGGCGGGGGTCCCGGCCCGTCTGGACAGGCTGAGGAATGAGGGCGGCGTGGTGGAGCTGGAAGGCGATGCCCGTCTGATCTGCGAGCATTTCCAGCAAAGCGCGGGCGAGATCCGGTTCGAGCTGAGCGATCCGCATGCGCCGCCGCCGCGTCTGATCCTTGAGGAGCACGCCGTGATGACCGGAGGGCGCGTGGTGGTGTCGGGGCCCGGCGTGCTGTCGGAACCGCCGCGCGAGCGGCGTTTTCTTCCCCTTGTCGAGGTGCGGCGTGAGGCGCCCATGCTGACCCGCCTGATGGAGCGCGCCTGGATCACGGGGTTTCCCGAGGGCGTGCTGACCGGGTTCGAGCTTGTCGACAACCGCACGCTGGGACTGGTCATCGCGCCGCGCTAGCCGGACTCAGACGCCTTCTTCCTTCGCCAGCGTGTCCGTATGACCTTGGCGGTAGAGGTGGATTTCCCGCCCCAGCCGGATCATGGGCTTGGCCGTGAAAAACAGCGAACCGATGACGAAGAGCCAGATCGCCGCCGTTTCTGTCTCCGCCCAGAAAAACAGGCTCGATCCCACAAGAAAAGACAGGGCGGCGGCCACATCAACCAGCGTGAACCCGATCTCGTAAAGGGCATAGATTCGCTTGCCGGCGTCGCTGTCGATCTGGTTGTCGGGGTGAAAGAGATAGGTCAAAGGCGTCTCCCGCAATTAGGCCTGAGAGCCTAACGCACAGCCGGGGCGGTTTGCTCCCGGCGTGTGCGCCCTAGACCTCGCGAAGCGGGTAGGCCTCAAGGGTCGTCTCGTCAAAGGGCGCGCGCCCCAGCCAGTCGAGCGCTTCATCGAGCGTGTCGAAGATCCGGATCAGCAGGCTCTGATCGGTTTCGGGAAAGAAAAGCGGCCAGATTTCCACAAGAAGCTTCAAACTGGCTGGCGCGGCGACGAAGGCGGAGCGGAGCTGATGGGTGATGTCGCGTTCTTGCAAGGTGCGTTGACGCTCTATGGCATGGGCGACGATGTTGTTGTGATCGATCTGAACATCGATCTCTTCGTCAAACAGATGGATGAGATCGTAATGGGCCGGAAAGTCGAGGGCCCTGAGCACGTGCAGGTTCTGGTTGAGATCGTACTGGGAGAGCGTGTCCTTCCAGTGAAAGACCGCCAGGCGCTGGCCATGATCGAGGCGAGTGGTGAATGTCATGCGCTTGGGCCGCCGTGGGCTGATTCAGCCCGATTGTCAGGATGTTGTGATCTACGCCTCGCGCTCGATACTACAACGAAAGCGCGAAAGAAAAACCCCGATGAATTGGTTCTTCGGTCATGCCGGCTGGGCCTAGAGGGGCTGAACCGGAAAGTCTTCAAGCGCCGCCACGTCGAACGGTTCCCGCTCCAGCCAGGCCAGCGCCTCTTCCAGCGTATCGAAGAACCGGATCAGCAGGCTTCCATCCGTCTCGGGAAAGAAGAGCGGCCAGAGATCCAGCAACGCTTTCAGCGCCGGCGGCACAGCGACAAAGGCGGACCGGAGCTGTCGACCAGGCTCACGCTCGATCAGGGTGCGCTGGCGTTCGATTGCATGCGAGACGATGGAGTCGTGATTGATCTCGACCCGTATGTCCTCATCGAAGAGATTGAGAATGTCGTAATCGGAGGGGAAGTCGGGATCCCTGAAGAGCCTGAGGGCCTGGCTCAGCTCTTCCTGCGACAGCTTTTCCTTACCGTGGAACACGACAAGGCGTTGGGCATGATCAAGGCGTGTGGTGAAAGTCATGTCAGTGCGCCGTGTGATGCCCCGTCTGTCGGTCGAGAATATGGAAATAACTTTCGCCATGGCGATTGCCAGTCGCCTCGGCCTGAAAAAACCCCGGCGGATGGCTCCGCCGGGGTTTGTTTCGTCAGAGACGCCAGAGCGTCTTACGCCATGGCGCGTTGACGCAGAACGTAGTGCAGGATGCCGCCATTGTTGACGTAATCGAGCTCGTTCTCGGTATCGATCCGGGCCAGAAGCTGGGTGGTCTTCTTGGAGCCGTCCTCGAAGGTGATCTCAAGCGTCACTTCGCTGCGCGGCTTGATGCCTTCAATACCCTTCAGCGAGACGGTTTCCTTGCCGGTCAGGCCCAGCGAGGTCCAGCTTTCACCGTTCTGGAACTGCAGCGGAACCACGCCCATGCCCACGAGGTTGGAGCGGTGGATGCGCTCGAAGCTCTCGCAGATCACGGCTTTGACGCCCAGAAGACGGGTGCCTTTCGCCGCCCAGTCGCGCGACGAGCCAGTGCCGTATTCCTTGCCGCCGAAGACGACGAGCGGGGTGTCCGCATCGGCGTACTTCATGGCTGCGTCATAGATCGGCATTTCCTCGCCGGACGGCTGCAGCTTGGTGACGCCGCCTTCCACGCCCGGAACCATCTGGTTCTTGATGCGGATGTTGGCGAAGGTGCCGCGCATCATCACTTCATGGTTGCCGCGACGCGCGCCGTAGGAGTTGAACTCCCGCGGCTCGACGCCTTTTTCCTGCAGGTACAGACCCGCCGGGCTGTCCGCCTTGATCGAACCGGCCGGGGAAATGTGGTCGGTCGTGATCGAGTCGCCGAACAGGCCCAGGATGCGCGCGCCGTCGATGTCTTTGGGCGGGGTCACATCGGTGGTCATGCCGGTGAAGAAGGGCGGGTTGGCCACATAAGTGGATTCCGGCCAGTCATAGGTCAGGCCGCCGGAGGTCTCGATGCCCTGCCACATGGCGTCGCCCTTGAAGACGTCGGCATAGCGCTTGGCGAACATTTCCGGCGTCACCGCAGAGCGCACCGCTTCGGCGATCTCGGCGGAGGTCGGCCAGATGTCCTTCAGATAGACCGGGTTGCCGTCGGCATCCTCGCCGATCGGATCCTCGGCGACATTGATGTTCATGGTGCCAGCGATGGCGTAGGCGACCACCAGCGGCGGGCTGGCGAGATAGTTCGCACGCACATCCGGGCTCACACGGCCTTCGAAGTTGCGGTTGCCCGACAGCACCGAGGTCGCGACGAGGTCACCGTCCTTGATGGCCTTGGAGATCGGCGCCGGCAGCGGGCCGGAGTTGCCGATACAGGTGGTGCAGCCATAGCCCACGAGGTTGAAGCCGAGGGCGTCGAGATCGTCCTGCAGGCCGGCTTTCTCCAGATAGTCGGTGACCACCTGGGAGCCCGGCGCCAGCGAGGTTTTCACCCACGGCTTGACCTTCAGGCCTTTCTTGAGCGCGTTGCGCGCGACAAGACCGGCGCCCAGCATCACGGACGGGTTGGAGGTGTTGGTGCACGAGGTGATCGCGGCGATCACCACATCGCCATGGCCGATGGAGAAGTCTTCGCCGTCCACGTCAACGCGCTTGCCCGCTTCCTCGGCCTTCTTGAACTCGTCCTTGAGAACATTGGCGAAGGCGTCGGCGGCGGTGTTGAGCGCCACGCGGTCCTGCGGGCGTTTCGGACCGGCCAGCGACGGCACGACGGTGGAGAGGTCGAGCTCCAGCGTGTCGGTGTAGACCGGATCATCCTTGCGCTCGGGGCGGAACATGCCCTGGGCCTTGGAGTACTCCTCGACAAGCTGCACGCGGCCCTCTTCGCGGCCGGTGGCGCGCAGATAGTCCAGCGCCTCGTTGTCGACCGGGAAGAAGCCGCAGGTCGCGCCGTATTCGGGCGCCATGTTGGCGATGGTGGCTGCGTCTTCCAGCGACAGATTGTCGATGCCGGCGCCGAAGAATTCGACGAACTTTCCGACAACGCCTTTTTTACGGAGCATTTCCACGACGGTCAGCACGAGGTCGGTGGCGGTTGCGCCTTCGGGCAGCTTGCCGGTCAGCTTGAAGCCCACGACTTCGGGGATCAGCATGGAGACCGGCTGGCCCAGCATGGCCGCTTCGGCTTCGATGCCGCCCACGCCCCAGCCCAGAACGGCGAGGCCGTTGACCATGGTGGTGTGGGAGTCGGTGCCGACGAGGGTGTCCGGATAGGCGTAGGTGACGCCGTCTTCTTCCTTGGTCCACACGGTCTGCGCCAGGTTTTCAAGGTTCACCTGGTGGCAGATGCCGGTGCCCGGCGGGACGACGCGGAAATTGTCAAATGCGCTCGAACCCCATTTGAGGAACTTGTAGCGCTCGCCATTGCGCTCGTATTCGCGCTCGACGTTCTTGGCGAAGCTGTCGCCCTTGCCGAAATAGTCCACCATCACGGAGTGGTCGATCACGAGGTCGACCGGCACCAGCGGGTTCACCGATTTCGGGTCGCCGCCGAGCGAGGTGGTGGCGTCGCGCATCGCGGCGAGGTCCACAACGGCCGGAACGCCGGTGAAGTCCTGCATCAGCACGCGGGCCGGACGGTAGGCGATCTCGTGATCGGACTTGCCGGTCTTGGTCCAGGCGGCGATGGCTTCAATGTCTTGTTTGGTGACGGTGCGGCCGTCTTCAAAGCGCAGCAGGTTCTCAAGAAGAACCTTCAGCGTATAGGGCAGCTTGGAGACGCCATCGAGGCCGTTCTTCTCCGCCTCTTTCAGGTCGAAATAGGTGTAGGTCTTGCCCGCGACCGTCATTTCGCGACGGCACTTGAAGCTGTCCAATGAAGCCATGTTTGGTCCTCGTTGTCGGGCCGGACCGCCGCAAGTGAGAGGGTGCAGGCGGAACCGGGCGGAGTATCGTGCGCGATCACACGACGGAAAGGTTTCGCGCGGGTTTTAATACTGTCTGCGCTGCACCGCAATGCAGCCGAAGGCCGTAAGCGGTTCAAACGCATTTATCGCAACGCATTCGCAGGGCGGAGGTTGCGGTCTGACGGCATGGCGATGGAGGAGGCGGATGCGTGATCAGGCCCGGGAGGCCTGATCCACCTCGACAATGACGCTGGCGAGATCGTCGATGATCTCTTCAAAATCGAGCAGCAGGGTGATGAAGTTCACATGGATCCCGTTCTGGTCGGTCATGAAGGAGCGCTGGAGCTTGTGATTGAAGAATGTCCCGAGATTGTTCTTCAGGATCGTGAAATCGCTGTAGAAGCATTCCACGATGCGCAGATGCTTGGGGTCGAGATTCCGGTCATGCAGCATGTGCCGTTTCTGCTCGTAGGTTTCGAGCTCCATCGTGCCTTGCCGGTCCATGTAGGACAGATACAGGTTCTCGAGCTGACGCAGGAATTCGCGCTGGAAGATGCCGATGCGGTTGGCTGCGTTCTCTCCATTGCGGATCATCTCGATGATCGCCAGCAGACTATCCCGCGTGAACTGGGAGAACCGGTAAAACTCGAGGGTCGTCTTCTTTAGGATTTTGATCTTGTTTTCCATGTCGATCAGGATTTCTGACGAACAGGCCGCGACCTTCTTCTCAAACCCCTTGGACAGTTTGACGTTGGCGCGGTCCACAAGATTGCTGATGTCGGAATAGATTTTCTCGACAATCTGGAAAGCGGAGGAAAAGTCCGGTCCGGCGAAATAGTAAATATGGCCGCCATGGCTGCTTTCGAAGCCGAAAGCGCCTGTGGTGCGCAGCGTCACGGAATAGATGTCACTCGATTGCATATCATCCCCCCGGATATGGCAAATCATGAGACGGCAGAGCCGGTTTAACTATTCGTTAACGGTAGCAACCGGGTGTTGTGCCGACAAGCATGGATTCGACGCATTTCGAGAAACCTGTTCCGGACATGCAGGGGGAGTGCGACATCTCAGCCTTGGACCCGTGCCCGAACTGCGGCTAAGTCTCAGCCCATGAGCACCGTCGCCTTCTCACCCTCCCCCATTGCAGTTTCCAGTCTGCGCCTCGAGCGTGGGGGAAAGACCCTGCTCACCGGGTTTTCTCTGAATGTGGAGCCGGGCGAGGCGCTGGTGCTGCTGGGCCCGAACGGGTCGGGCAAGACGACGCTGCTGCGGGCCATGGGCGGGCTGGTGCGGCCTGTGGCGGGCGAGATCTCGCTCGATCCGCAGTCGGTCGCCTTTCTCGGCCATGCCGACGCGCTCAAACCCTCCGAGACGGTCGAGCAATCCCTGGCCTTCTGGGCGCGGCTTTATGGAGGTGATCTCGAGACGCTGGATCAGGTGATGACCGAGATGGCGCTGGCGCATCTGGCGCGTCGGACTTGCGGCACGCTGTCAGCGGGGCAGAAACGGCGCACCGCGCTGGCGCGGATTGCGCTCTCCAACCGGTCGGTCTGGCTGCTCGATGAACCGGCCGCCCCGCTTGACGCGCGCTCGCGGGAGCGCCTGGCGCGGCTGGTGCGTCAGCATTGCGCGGCGGGCGGGATTGTCATCGCCGCCACCCATGTGGATCTGGGTTGGGCGGGCGCGCGGGTCGAGGATTTGCGTCCCGCCCCCACCAAGACCGCGGCGGGTGTGGGATGAGCGCGCTGGGAGCGATCTTCACGCGCGAACTTCGTCTGGCGTTTGCGGGCGGCGGCGGGCCGGCGGGACCGGCGGCATTCAATCTCGCCGCTCTGGCGCTCGCGCCGCTGGCCATTGGCCCGGATGCGGATACGCTTCAGGCGGCAGGGCCGGGCGTCATCGCGTTTGCCGCGCTGCTGGCGACCTTGCAGCCCGCCGAGCGTATCTTCAGCGAAGATGCGAGCGACGGCACGCTGGAGCTTTATGCGCTGTCACCCGTCGGACTGGCGCTGTCTGTATTCATGAAGACGCTGGCTTTCATCCTGGCGGTGTTCTGGACGACGCCCTTGCTGGCCTTCATTGGCGGGCTCGCCTACGGCATGGATGTGGGCTCGGCCTTTGTGCTGGCGCTGGGACTGGCGTTCGCGGCGCCGGGTCTCGCCTTCATCGCCGCCTTTGCGGGCGCGCTGGCGGCGGGGCTGAAGCGGGCGGGGCTGCTGATCGCCCTGATCGCGGCGCCCTTGCAAGTGCCGCTTCTGGTGTTCGCGGCGGGCGCAGGCCGGGCGGCGATGGACGGGACGGGGCTGGAAGGCCCCAATCTGATGATGGCGCTCGCGGGATCGCTGGCGGCGCTGGCGCTGGCGCCCTTCGGCGCGGCGGCGGCTTTGAGGGCGCGTCTTGAATAGGTTTCATGCGGCCCAGCGCCGCATCGGCTTGCCCGTTGGGGCCGGCCCGGCTAGGTGATCGGTTTATGTGGAGCTATTTCGCCAATCCTGAACGTTTCGACCGCCTTGCGCGCGCCCTGATCCCCTGGTGCTGGGGTGTCGCAGCGGCGCTGTTCGCCGTGGGTCTGCCTTGGGCGCTGTATTTCTCGCCCGGCGACTATCAGCAGTCCGATACGGTTCGGATCATGTATGTGCATGTGCCGGCGGCCTGGCTCGCCATGTTCGCCTATGCGGGGCTGGGCGGGGCGAGTTTTGTCTATTTCATCTGGCGGCATAACCTCGCCGATCTCGCCGCCCGCGCCATTGCGCCGGCGGGCGCGGTGTTCGCCTTCATCTGCCTGGCGACTGGATCGCTCTGGGGCCGTCCCATGTGGGGCGCCTGGTGGGTGTGGGATGCGCGCCTGACCTCGATGCTGGTGCTGTTCTTGCTCTATCTGGGATACATGGCCCTGCGCGGCGCCATCGAGGACGAGAAGCTGTCCGCCCGTGCGGGAGCCATCCTCGCCATGGCGGGATTGATCAATCTGCCGGTGATCAAGTTCTCCGTGGACTGGTGGAACACCCTGCATCAGGGCGCCAGCGTCTTCCGGTTCGATGGCCCCACGATTGACGCCTCCCAGCTCTGGCCGCTGGCGATCATGGCGCTCGGCTTCACCGTGCTCTATCTCGCCCTCGTGCTGACCCAGATGCGCGCCATGATGATGGAGCGCCGGGTCGAAGCGCTGGAACGCCGCCGCGAGCGGCGTCTGGAACTGGAGGCGGAGCTGTGAGCGCCCTCATCGATTTCCTCTCCATGGACGGTTACGCGGTCTATGTCTGGGTGTCTTACGGGCTCAGCCTTCTGGGCAGCGTCGGGCTTGTGGTCATGGCGGTGAGCCGTCGCCGCGCGGCCAGCGCCCGTCTGGCGCGTCTTGAAGCGCAGGAAGCCGCCCTGAAGCCCGGCGCCGCCTTGAACGCCGACGAGGATGCGGCATGAAGAACATCATGACCTGGTTCCCGGTGATGGCGGTCGGCCTGTTGCTGGCCATTTTCGCCATTGCGCTTCTGCGTCCGTCCGAGGGCGGCGGCGATCCGATCATCGGTCAACGCGTCAGTGATCTCGACCTGCCGCTCGAAGCGGTGAGCTTCGCCGAGACAGGGTATGATCCGCAGACGGTGGAAGGCCCCTATCTGCTGAATGTGTGGGCGAGCTGGTGTCCGCCCTGCCGGATCGAACATCCCTATCTTGAGTTCATGTCCGATCAGGGCGTGCCGATCTACGGCATCGTCTACAAGGATGACGAAGCGGATACCGCACAGTTCCTCAACCAGCTGGGCGACCCGTTCACCGGGCTGGCGGCCGACCCTGAAGGACGCGCCGGGTTCGAGCTGGGCGTCACCGGTCCGCCGGAAACCTTCATCGTGGATGCTGACGGGATCATTCGCGCCCGCTGGCGTGGCGCGGTGACCGATATCGTCTGGATACAGCGCATGGCCGGACCCTGGGCCGCGGCGGGCGGTCAGCCGATTGACTGGAGCGCGGCGGAGTAAGCGGTCGGACCGTCCTACTCGGCGGCGGCCTTCTTCTTCTTTTTCTTCTTTTTCTTGTCGCCGCCCTTGGCCTTCGCCTTGGCGGCCTTCTCGGCGAGCTTGGCCTTCTTGGCCTCTTCCTTCGCCGCTTCCGCACCCAGCTCGGAGGCGCGGGCGATGCGGTTGAGCGCTTCGACAAAGCTCGCGCGCTTGTTCTTGGGCAGGGCCGTCAGGATGGCTTCGTCTGCGGCCTTCGCGCCCGCGATGACCGTGGCGTGCAGCTTGCGACCTTCCTCGGTGAAGCGGACGGCGTTCGCGCGGGCGTCCCCCGGCGCCTTTTCCCGAACCAGCAGGCCCTTGGCCGCCATGCGGGAAACCAGTTCGGCCAGTGTCGAGCGGTCAATCCCGGTCGATTGCACCAGCTGGGTCTGGGTGAGCCCTTCCTGGTCATGAACGGCGCAGAGCACGGCGAATTGCCGTTGAGTGATCTGAACGCCGCCGGTGGCTTCGGAAAACTGTTCCGCAGCGAATTGCTGGGCGCGGTGCATGAGATGCCCGGGCGAAGCGTTGAGGTCGAAATCGAGTGCGTCAGCCATATTTCACCCTCCGGCGACGGAACAAAACAACCATAGCCGGGTTTGACGACGTTTCAATAACAAGTCCTTCCTGATACGGATTGGGGCAAACAAACGCCTAATGATGCAAGGGTTTCGCCATGAATGCGCAAGAGCCTGATTTCCATCACGTCGTCCCTGAGGACGATGATCGCGAACGGCGCGTCTGTCGGACCTGCGGGTTCATTGACTACGTCAATCCGAAGATTGTGGCGGGCGTGGTGGCGATCTCGGAGGATGGCCGCGTGCTGATGTGTCGGCGGGCGATCGAGCCGCGCTCGGGCTTCTGGACCCTGCCTGCCGGATATATGGAAGAAGGCGAAAGCGTTGAGGACGCCGCCCGCCGCGAGGCGTATGAGGAGGCGTGCGCCAGGCTGGAGCTGGAGGGGGTTCTGGCGATCTATTCCGTCCCCCGCATTTCCCAGGTCCAGATCTTCTTCCGCGCACGGTTGAGCGATCCATCCATTGCGGCCGGACCGGAAAGCCGGGAGGTTGCGCTGTACGAGTGGGAGGCGCTGCCGCTGCCGGATCTCGCCTTCCCCAGCGTGAAATGGGCGCTGGATGACTTCCGCGCCGGGCATGGGCGCGAGCTGCCGCCCGCCATGCGCACCCAGGGCCCGGACTTCAAGCCGCTCTAGACGCGTCAGGCGGACTTCAGGGTCATCTGGTCAAGCCGGGCGCCCAGCTGATCGAGATTGACGGGCTTGGGCAGGCAGTCCGCCGCGCCTTTCTCCCGCATGCGCTGGGCCGTCCCGGAGGTGACGTCAGCCGTCACGATGACCACGGGCATGTCCGGATAGACGGCGTTGAAATGGACCAGCAAATCCTCGCCTGACAGGCCCGGCATGTGCAGATCCAGCAGCACCGCGTCCGGATCCGTGTCGGTCTTGTCCATTTCAGCCAGCGCTTCGGCGCTGCTTGAGGCCTGGAGCACGCGCCATCCGGCGCCTTCCAGATACGACGTGAGCAGATTGCGGTTGGTGGCGTTGTCCTCGACCACGAGGGCGGTGCGCTCGGGATGGGCCCGTTGCGCGGCGGCAGACGCCCTGCTCGCATCGGACGGACCCGGGTGCGCCGCGTCCGCAGGTTTCACCGGGCGATGGGGCAGACGGACCCAGAACCGGCTGCCGGCGTTCAGCTCGCTCTCCACGCCGATATCGCCGCCGGCCAGGACAGCAATCTCCTGCGCGATGGTCAGGCCGAGCCCGGCCCCTTCATGCTGGCGACCCACGCTGTCATCAAGCTGGCTGAAACGCTCGAAGATGGATTTGACCTGGTCGGGGGCGATGCCGGGACCGGTGTCGGACACGCTCAGCTCCATCTGGCCGGTCTCCAGGACGCGGCCGCTGATCGCGATCGCGCCGACATCGGTGAACTTGACCGCGTTGCCGGCGAAATTGGTCAGGATCTGCAGCACACGAGTCGGATCGCCTGCAACGAGGGCTTCCAGTTCGGGGGCGATATCGAGTTCGACCGTGAGCTTCTTGCTCGCCGCCTGGCTGGCGATTGTATCTGCTGTGTTCCGCAGCAGGTCGGCGGGGCGATAGGGGGTGTCATCGAGTTCGAATTCGCCGGCTTCGATGCGGGAGATGTCCAGCACATCGTCGATCAGACCGCGAAGCGCGGTGCCCGAGGAATTGAGCATGCGAACATAATCGCGCTGCCGGTCGTCCAGCTCGGTTTGCTCGAGAAGCTGGGCCATGCCCATGACGCCGTTGAGCGGGGTCCGGATTTCATGGCTCATATTGGCCAGGAAGCGGGATTTGGCGGCGTTCGCCTTCTCGGCTTGCCTGTAGGCGTCCTTGATGCGGTGGCTGGCGTCGCCGAACCGCCGCGCGGCGATGAAGAAGTGCAACAGGAACAAGGTCGCGGCGATGAGGGCGAGCAAGTATTCGACATTCATCTCGCCATCGCGAAACAGCGCGCTCGCCGGCAGACCGAGCAGATACGCCGCCGCCGGTCCGCCTCCGCTCAGGGTCAGGGACAGGTTCTCGTTGGAGTGGACGGCGATATGGAACAAAGAGCCGCAGAGCAGCAAAAGCGCAATGGATTCGCCCGTCTGCCCCCAAGCCGTCCAAAGCCCGAGGCTGAGTGAGGAGTAAATGATGGAGGCGAGCAGCATGGACAGGTTCGCCGAGATCTTTTCCGGGCGGGTCACCGGTGCGGTGCGTGACTCATCCCTGAATTTGGAAGCGATCCAGTGGTCCAGACACTGTGAGGCGACCGCCAGCACGGCATAGCCCAGCGCGAAGAGCTTGAGACCTGCGAAAAACAGGACAAAAGCGCCAAACAGCGCGGTGCCGATACGCATGGGCAATTCGCGCGCGCGTTTTCTGGCGACGCTTTGATACGCATCGAGCGTGATGAGAGTGTCCATGGTCTGACCCCGGCGGAAACGCTCCTACAGGCTGCACTGAAAAGTCTTGCAACTTGGTGACGCTCCGCCAAAAGTCGTATGCGGTCAGAGCGCATCCAGGATTTGTTCCACCGGACGGCCCAGCGCGGCGCGCTCGCCCCGGATCAGGATCGGACGCTCGATCAGCTTGGGATTGTCCGCCATGGCCTGGATCAGGGCGTCTTCATCCTCGACGGATTTGAGGCCCAGTTCCTTGTAGACCTCTTCCTTGGTGCGCATCAGCTCGCGGGCGCTGGAGAGTCGCAGCTTGGAGATCACGGAGCGGATTTCATCCGGGGTCGGCGGCTCCTTGAGATACTCGCGAATGGTCGGGCGCATGCCGTGCTGTTCGAGCAGAGCCAGGGCCTCGCGTGATTTCGAGCAGCGCGGATTGTGCCAGTATTCCATATCTCACTCCTTGGTGTGCGCGGCGGCCAGGACAAGCCGGGCGGCGCGCAAGTGCATGTGTTCGACCATTCGGCCTTCAACCGGGACAGCGCCCTTGCCGGCATTGGCCGGGTCTGCAAAGGCGTCCACCACGGTCTGCGCCCAGGCCTGTTCGGCCTCCGAAGGGGTGTAGGCGCGGTGTACAGGATAGATCTGGGAGGGATGGATCAAGGTCTTGCCGTCAAATCCCAGGATGCGACCCTGGCGGGCTTCGGCTTCAAAACCGGCTTCGTCCCTGTAGGCGTTGTAAACCGCGTCCAGGACCGTCAGGCCCATGGCCCGAGCCGCCAGAACCAGGCGGGACAGATAGGGCGTCAGCGTTTGTCGTCTCTGATCATTCTCGGGAAGACGCAAGCCTTCGGCGAGGTCGTTGGAGCCCGCCACCAGCGCCTCCAGGCGATGAAGCCGGGCCTGCCGGGCGATCGCCTCCACATTCATCACCCCCAGCGGGGTCTCGATCATCGCCCAGACAGGGCCGGCATATCCGGCGTCATCCAGCCGCTTGCGCACGGCGCTGAGCTGGTCAGGCGTCTCGATCTTGGCGATCAGCACGGCATCCGGCGAAGCCGCGGCTGCAGTCTCGATGTCTGCGCCGAGTTCGGATGAGGCCGGCTCCGCTATGCGCAATACCGTGTACAGGTCTTCGGCCCGGAAGCCCGGGATGGCGGTCCTGGCGCTGGCGCGGGCTTCGCTTTTGCGCTCCGGCGCGACAGCGTCTTCAAGGTCGAGGATGATCGCATCCGCGCCCAGGCCGGCCGCCTTCTCCAGCGCGCGCAGCTTGTCGCCGGGCACGAACAGGACCGATCGCATAAGTCTTGCGTTCAGAAGTGTGTGAGAGGAATCGTCCATCATGAGGCAAAGGCATACATAAGGCGCATGGCTGACACCACTCCCCAGACGTCCGTTCTTGTCATCAGCTCGCTGGTCGCCACCAGCGAAGTGGGCGGCGGGGTGACGGCGCAGATGCTCGCGGCGCATACGATCAGACCCTGCCTCGTGCCGACGGTGATATTGGGTCGACACCCGGCGCTGGGCGCTCCCGGAGGCGGTCCTGTGACGACCGCGCTCATGGGGTCCGCCCTGGACGGAGTGAAGGCCAATGGCGCGCTAGAGGCCGTGGACGCCATCTTCACGGGCTATTTCCAGAACCCCGATCAGGTCCGCCTCGCGGCCGGGCTGATCGCGCAAGCGCGCGCCAGCCGTCCCGATCTCCTGGTCATGGTTGATCCGATCCTGGGCGATGGCGAGGCGGATGGCGGAGACGCCGGGCTTTATGTGAGCGCGCAGACGGCGGCCGCCATCCGGGATGAGCTGCTGCCGCTGGCGTCGGTGATCACGCCCAACCGGTTCGAGCTGGCCTGGCTCGCGCAGACGCCCGTGCACTCTCCGGAGCAGGCGGTGGAGGCCGCCCGAGGGCTTGCGCCGGTCGTCCTGTGCACCTCAGCGCCTGCAGATCTCAACGAGATCTCTGTCATCACGGTCACGGCGGATGACGCCTTCAGCGCCCGCATGCCGCGCCTTGAGCAGGCTCCGTTCGGCACGGGAGACGTGTTCGCGGCCAGCGCCCTGGCGGAGCGGTTGTCCGGCGCGCGCTGGCGAGATGCGGCGGCCCGGGCCATGGCGCGCATTTCTCATGTGCTCGACGAGACGCGTCTTGCCGGTGAAACACAGGATTTGCGACTGACGCGCGCGAGCCTGCAGACAGCCTTGCGCGCGCCCGCCCTGCGTCGGGTCGGTGCGCATCGCCCGGCCTGGGTGATGGGGCTGGATGGCTGCAAGGCCGGATGGGCCGGGGTGATGGTCGATCTCAACGGGATCGAGGCGCCGCGGCGCGCGGTGTTCGAGCGCTTCCAGGATGCCTATGACTGGGGCGCACAAGTGATCGCCGTGGACATGCCCATCGGCTTTGAGGAACATCCCTCCAGCCCGCCCGGGCGGGCATGTGAACGGCAGGCGCGTCAGCTTCTGGGCGCCCGGCGCAGCTCGGTCTTTCCTTCGCCCCTGCGCATCGCCTTGTCCGCCTCGGATTATGCGCAGGCGAACCAGCTCAATCGCGCCGCAGGCGGTCAGGGTCTGTCCAGGCAGGCGTTCAACCTGTTCCCCAAAATTCGTGAGATCGATGCGGTGATGACCCCGGATCTCTCACGCGGCGTGGTCTTCGAGACCCATCCCGAGGTCAGCTTCGCGGTCCTGTCCGGTGCGCCGGCGGTCCATCGCAAGAAGGCCCGCGCGGGTCGGCAGGAGCGGCTGGACCTCCTGATCCGTGAAGGCCTGCCCGAAGCGCTCTTCGAGCCCCATCCCTTCAAGTCGTCTCTCTGCGCGCCTGATGATCTGGTTGATGCGGGACTGTGTGTTCTGACGGCCCAGAGAATCGCGGCGGGAGAAGCGCGACGCCTGCCCGACAGCCCTCCGGAAGACGGTCAGGGCCTAATCATGGCCATTCACGCCTAGACGCGCGGTCCAAGCTTGAAACCCGATGCGCGGGCCTATACCTGATCGCTCATGAGCACTGACATCCACGGACATCTCGCGTCGGGCTTCGAGCCGGTCGCCGAGGCCTTCAAAGAGAATTTTTCCGAACGCGGCGAGCTGGGCGCTGGCTTCACGCTGATCCGCGACGGAGAAATACTGGTTGATATTCACGCCGGTCACTCAGACCGCAAGGGCGAGCAGCCCTGGACGGCGGAGACAATTGTTCCGGTCTTCTCCACCGGCAAGGCGATCACGGCGTTGGTCGTGGCCTGGCTCGTTGATCAGGAGCGGCTCGATTATGACGCGCCGGTCGCAGAGGTCTGGCCGGAATTCGCTCAGGCGGGCAAGGGCGAAGTCACCCTGGCCCAGGCCCTGTCCCATCAGGCGGGTCTGCCGGGCTATCCCGAAGAGATGGAGCCGTCCGACTGGTTTGACCGCGAGCTGATGGAAAGCCGGTTCGCCGCGATGGCGCCCATGTGGCCGCTGGGGGAAGGCTCCGGCTATCACCCGATCAGCTACGGCGTGATTGCGGATGCGGTGGTGCGCCGGGCGGACGTGAAAGGCCGCACGGTGGGCGCCATCCTGCGCGAGGAGATCTGTGGTCCGCGCGGCATCGATTTCCATATTGGCGTGCCTGAAAGCGAGCACGAGCGGGCGGCCGAGCATGTCCTGCCGCCCCGTCCGCCGCATCTGGGCTCCATGACGCCTGAAAAGTCCGCGGCTTTCCTGAAGCCCTGGTCCTCGCCCGGTCGGCGCGGAACCGCCGCCTGGCGCTCCGCCGAGCTGCCCGCCGCCAATGGCCATGGCACGGCGACCGCCATCGCCCGGCTGATGGCGCCGTTCGCCACTCAGGGGCGCCTTGATGATGCGGCCTTCGTGTCCGGCGCGGTGATTGAGGCGGCGATGAAGGAACGCGTGCACGGGCCGGACCGGGTTCTGCCCTTTGATCTGTCCTTTGCGGCCGGCGTGATGATCAACCGCGAGTCTGGCGCATTCGGGCCGGAGCCAAAGGCTGTGGGGCATTACGGCTTTGGCGGCTCATGCGGCTTTGCGGACCCGGAACGGGGCGTGTCCGGCGCTTATGTGATGAACCGGCAGATGGATGTGCTGGTAGGCGATGCCCGCGCCAAGGCCCTGATCGAGGCGGCCTATCGCTGCCTCTAAAGCCCGTCAGGCGCTCTCATGAAAAAGACGCCGCGCGAGAGGCCTCGCGCGGCGTCTTGCTTCAGGCGGGAAAGCGATTAGTCCATCGCCTTCAGGTTGACCGCTTTGGGGCCTTTGCCGCGGCGATCCGGTTCAGTTTCAAATTCAATGCGTTGGCCGTCGCGCAGATCGTTCAGGCCGGCATCCTTGACGGCGGTGATGTGCACGAACACATCCTTGTCGCCTTCATCCGGCGTGATGAAGCCGAAGCCCTTCTCGGTATTGAAGAATTTAACGGTACCCGTAGTCATGGGTAGGAGTCCTTTCCCGTCCGTCCGCGCAGCGTCCCACGCCAGTAGTAAGTGCACACGGCGTCCCGCGCACAGCGTGCGGATTGCGGTCGGGGAAGGCAAAGTCAGAGGCGATAGGCACTCGGGTCTTCCATACTCTTCACCGGGCCTTGTTCAAGCCGCTCGTGCCCGAATACTATGCCTGAAAACGCCCCCCTTCACAAGCAAAGCCTAAGCGTGCGATCGCTCTGGACTAGGGCCTGACAGGTGAGCCGAAGAACACGAAGATTCATAAGCGCTAAGTCTCGCGCGCCCCGCTCGGGCGGGTCCGATCCGGGCGCAATGATCCGCCTGTCTGGATTCGGCGCGGCCTTTCTCGTGATGATTGCGGTCGGCGCCGGATTTCACGGCGAACGGGTCACCGCCGCTGCGGCGCGCCTGATGAGCGGACTCGCCCCGCTTGTCGAACCGGTGCTCTGGGGGATCAGCCTGGCGGAGATGGGCGCGGGATTTCTGGTGCTCGCCGTTTTCGGGATCGCGGTCTGGCGCGGCTTTAAAGGTTAAGCCGCCAGGTGCTCCAGGACAGAAGGAGCGCGAAGGCCTGCCAGGCGACGAGCGGGAGCATCAGGACGCCCGCCAGCCATGCGGCGCGGAAGGCGGCCAGGGTCACCGGTATGCACAGAAGCAGCGAGACCACTGTCACATAGAAGCCGTTGGCGACGCTTTGCAGGCCGAAATAGCCCAGCGTCCACCCCATGCAGACGACATACTGGGTGATGATGGCGAGCCTGGCGAAATCCTTGTGCCGGTCATCGCCATAGCGATCCACAATGAAGGCGGCCAGCGCCATGAGGGCGAAGAGGCCGACCCAGACCGAGCCGATCACCGCGCCGGAAGGCGACCAGTCCGGGTTCTCCAGCGTGCGCGACCACTGAATGGCCGGACCGGTGAAGATCCAGGCGTTCAGCGCCAGAGCGGCGCCGACAAAGATGAAGAGGTACAGGGCCAGACGGCCAAACGCGGGACGGGATTTGCGGAAGATGTTCGTCGCCACGGATCGCCTCCTCTGCGCGGTCCCGTCCGGATACGCCCTGAACACTAGCATGGTTTACGTCCCCGGCCAGAGTGCAAGCGCCCACGCCGCTGTAAGGTCACAATCGCTTGAGGCGAGACGCAGCTGCTATGCCTGATGCAGCGGACGGGGCATGATCGGGGTGAAACCCGGCCCTGACGCCGCCAAGCCTTCAAGGACTGTCTCATGTTGCGTATCGGTCTCGCCCTGTGTCTGGCGCTGTCTGCCTTCCTTGTAAGCGCCCAGGCGCAAAGTCCGGTCGAGGCGGCCGCTGACGCCGCAGCCTCTTTTGGTCCGGCAGTGGGCGAACGCGTTCCGGCGTTTGAGGGGGTGGATGCGCAGGGCCAGACGCGCACTCTCGCAAACCTGGCCGGAGAGAATGGCCTTGTCCTGTACTTCAACCGGTCGCTCGACTGGTGCCCGATCTGCCTGCGGCAGACCCTCGAACTGCAGACCCATGTGGACGCCTTCGACGCCGCCGGCTGGCCCGTTGCGGTGCTGACCTATGATCCGGCGGAAACGCTGGCGCAGGCAGCGGAGCGTCGCGGGCTGAGCATGACGCTTCTGTCCGATGAGGGCAGCGCGATCATTGACGCCTTTGGCGTGCGCGACCCGATCTATGCTGACCCCGATCATCTGGCCCATGGCGTGCCTTACCCCATCACGTTCGTCATTGATCGCGACGGGATTGTCGTCGCCAAGTTCTGGCACGAAGCCGGTCTGGGCCAGCAGCGCGGCTACGCCACCCGCATCTCCGCCGAGGATGTGCTGGCGGCGGTTCAATCGCGCTAGCCTTGCGCCCCGGGTCGCAATGGGGACACTCGGCGCTGAACCGAGGAGAGCCCCATGACCGACGGACCTGTTCTGGAAACCGAACGCCTGCGCCTGCGCGTGCCGCAAGAACGCGACCTGTCGGGCTTCATCAGCCTGATGAGTGATGAGGTCGCCGCGCGTCATATCGGCGGGGTGATGACGGAGCCGCTGATCTGGCGGCAGATGTGCGCCATCATCGGGCACTGGGTCGTGCGCGGGTACGGGTTCTTTTCCGTGGAGGAGAAGGCGACCGGCGACTGGGTCGGCCGGGTCGGCCCATGGGCGCCCCATGGCTGGCCCCAGCGTGAGGTCGGCTGGTCAATCACCCGCACGCACTGGGGCAAGGGCTATGGCCCGGAAGCGGCGGTCGCCACGATGGACTTCGCCTTTGATGAACTGGGCTGGGACAGCGTCATTCATCTCATCGTTCCCGAGAACGTCAATTCCAAGGCTGTCGCCCGCAAGCTGGGCTCGGTTGATCTGGGCCGCAGAGCGGAGGTGCCCGGCTTCGGCGTGGAGGCGGAGGTCTGGGGGCAGTCGCAGGCGGACTGGGCTGTCAACCGCGATCGACTGGGTCGCTAGAACCAGCCAGCCTCCCTCAAGGCCGGATAATAGGTGCGGCTGACCGGAGCTTCGAGACCATCCCTCAGGATCAGAACGCCCCGGCCATCGCCCTTGCGGACTTCGGTCACCGCGGCCCGCGCCACCCACCAGGACCGATGCGTGCGCGCGCCCTCCAGCGCGTCGCAAGCGGCGACGGCGTCAGACAGGCGCATCAGGATCAGCGCCTCTCCGCTTTCGGTGCGGATGCGCAGATAGTGATCCTCGGCCGTCATGGACCAGATTTCGGCCTGTCTGAGCCGCAGCGGCAGCTTCTCTGTCAGGGCGGCGCCGGCCCGGGGCGGCTCTTGGGCTCCATGCCGGCGTTTGCCGGTCAGCGCGTCCACCACGTAGACCACGGCTGTGGCGAAGCTCGAAATGAACAGCACGAGAAAATAGGTCAGCGCCAGCTCAGCCGCGCTCAGCCGGAAGTTGAAGCCGGCATTGACGAATGCGACGCCGAACGTGACCGGTATGGAGACGCCCGCGGCGGTCAGCGCATAGATGCTCCACTCGGGCGCCCGGGGCAGGAAGCGCGGCAGCACATGTCCCAGCGTGAAGCCCACACAGGCGCCGAGGGCGATGAAGCTGGTCCAGTAGACCCAGACCCAGGGCCAGCCCAGCGTGTTGGAGCCGAACGGGCCCATGATCGCCAGAAAGGTGCCCAGCCCCAGAGTCATCAGCCCGGGCTGCACGAGCGCGCCTGCGAGTGTCCTGACCCTGTCCTGCATGACTGAAGCGTTCACCCCCGTTCGCGAAGCGTGAACGGCAGGTTGGCTGCAACTCGCGAAGAGGTCCAGTCCGCTCGCGCAGAACCGCTTTTCGCAGCCTCCCCGTCCGTCCAGCAAGAGAGCGCGCCGCAGCACCAGTTGTCACCGACTGCGGCCTCTCGCAGGAAAGGATGCTCCCATGAATCACAAGACGCTCAAGACCGTCGCGCTCGCCAGCGCCGCCCTCTTCGCGTTGCACTTCGCCCCCGCCGCGCAAGCCCAGAGCGAGGAGGGCGCCGAGAGCGCCGCTCTCTCTCTGGTCATCGACGGGCTGAATTCGGAAACCGGTCGGGTCTGGGTCGGCGTCTATGACAGCGCCGACGCCTGGAATGCGCAGCAGGAAGTCAGGTCCCAATGGGTCGATATCACCAATGGACAGGCGACGGTGAGGCTAGAAGGCGTGCCGACCGGGCAAGTGGGCGTCCAGGTGTTCCATGACGCCAACGGCAATCTGGATTTCGACACGAACTTCGCCGGCATCCCGCGGGAGCGCTACGGCTTCTCCAACAACCCCCGTCCCCGTTTCCGCGGCGCGAACTGGGATGAGGCTGTCTTCGTGCTGGCGCCGGGAGAGACCCGCGACATGGCGATCACCCTGCATGGAGTTCGAGGATGAATATCGAGGCTTTCCTGAACGCGCCGCTGCATATCCAGGTCCATGCGCTCGCCGCGCTGGGGGCGCTGGGGCTTGGCGTGGTCCAGTTGTCTGCGCCCAAGGGCACGATCCCGCATCGGGCGCTGGGATATGTCTGGGTCTGCCTGATGCTGCTGGTCGCAGGCACGGCGTATTTCATCCGCGGCGCGAGCGGACATTTCAGCCTGCTGCATCTTCTCATCCCGGTAACGGTGATCGGCGTGGTCTGGCTGTCCGTCCTGGCGCGCCGCGGGAATGTCAGACGCCATCGGTTCGCAGCGCTGGTCCTCATGGTCTCCGCGCTTGGAATTCCCGGCGCCGCCACCCTGATCCCGGGTCGCCTGATGCACGCGGTCATCTTCGGAGGCTAGACCCGGCGCAGCTGTCATTGACCTGACGCAAGGCCGCGCTACACCTGCTCTCACACGGTCTGGAGCGGGCCGGCATCTGTGAGGGTAATGAAATGTCGTCAAGCTGGATCAAACTCATGCTGGGCGTTGGCCTGTTCGCCCTGACCGCCTGCTCAGAGCCTGTGCCGGCGGACGCCACCGAGCCGGTCATGGCGCCCAGCCTCGTCTCGGCGGATGCGCCGCGCACGCCGGTCGAGGCGCTGGCGCCGTATTACGCCCAGCTTGATTATGTTGCGCCTGTGGCGCCCGAAGGTCCCGCCCTGCCAGGGGCAGATGCGGTGCTGACCTCGATCGCCTTCGGATCCTGCAATACCGCCCAGCGCGAAATCCCCATTCTGGCGACCATTGCGGGGGAGTCCCACGACCTCTTCATGTATGTGGGCGACAACGTCTATGGCGATGCGCGTTCCTACAACGCCGACCTGCCCGAGCTGCGCGAGAATTACGCCGCGCTGGCCGCCCGTCCGGAATTCCGGCTGCTGCGGTCGGCCCTGCCCATGCTCGCCACCTGGGATGACCATGATTACGGCATGAATGATCTGGGCCGTGATTTTCCCTTCAAGGGCTTCGCAGAGCAGCTCTTTCTCGACTTCTGGCGGGCCGAGGCGGACGATCCTCGCCGCCAGCGCGAGGGGATTTACGATGCGCGCGTGTTCGGACCGGAAGGCCAGCGCGTCCAGATCATCCTGCTCGATACGCGCTATTTCCGCTCTGACCTGACCCCGACCGACGAGCGCGGCGCCGTCGGCCGCGAGCGCTACATTCCCAGCGCCAATCCCGATCAGGACATGCTGGGCGCGGCGCAATGGGCCTGGCTGGCCGATCAGCTGGCGGAACCCGCCGATCTGCGTCTGATCGTCTCCTCCATCCAGGTGCTGGCCGACGGTCATGGCTGGGAAGCCTGGCGCACCATGCCGCTGGAGCGTGACCGCCTGTTCCGCCTGATCAATGAAAGCGGCGCGGAAGGCGTCGTGTTCGTCTCCGGCGACCGCCATTCCGCGGGGCTGTATCGCCGGGATGATGTGGCGAGTTACCCGCTTTACGAGATCACCTCCTCGGCGCTGAACATGTCGTTCGCGGACGAGAACAATGAGCCTGGCCCCAATCGTCTGGGCGCGATGTATGCACCGGAAAACTACGGCGTCATCGCTATTGACTGGGATCAGGGACGCCTCAGCCTCCAGATCCGGGACATGGAGGGCGCGCCCGTGCGTCAGGAAAGCGTCAGCCTGTCCGCCATCGGAGCCCGCTGACCCGAAGGCCGCCGGTCCGCGCCGGATTGCTGCGAGGTCCTGATGCGGGCAGAATGGCTGTCGGGGGAACGCCATGAAAGACGCCAGTCAGTTTGAACGCCTGTTTCTGGGCGCCGGAGAGGCCGCGGGCCCCGGCGCCGGACTCGCGCCGCCCGAGCCGGTCGCCCGGTCGGTCCGGGGGGCTGGCGCCAGCCTTCTGGATGCTGTGCTGGGCGCTGCGGTGCGGTCCGTTCTGATCCTTCAGATGTGGAGCTGGTCGCGGGCGAATGCGGCGGCGGTGGAGGACCCTCTGTCCTGGCGGGCCTGGGTGACGCCGAGTGACGGGCTGGAAACCGCGGCCCGGATCTGGACCATGGGGCAGGTGGACGCCGGTTTCGCCGCCTTCCTGCTGCTGGCGGTCGCAACGCTCGCCAGCCTGAGCCTGACGCTGGGTTTTCTGACGCGCCTGACCGGGATTGCGGTCTTTCTGGGGACGCTGTGGCACATGCTGTTCATTCTGCCCGAAGCCTTCACCTCAACGGTGGCGTATCTGGCGCTCGGGCTGTATCTGATCCTGCGCGGCGCCGGGCCGCTCTCTCTGGACTGGGCGCTTGCGCGTCTGGCGCGCCTGGCCTGACCGCACGGCTTGCCTTGCGCAGCCCCTCATGATGACCTTGACGCAGATGCGCCGATCCAGACCGTAAGGGCCGCCCCATGCTGATCTATCGCAATGTCGCCATGGTGATGGTCGCGACCCTGTTCCTGCAGGCCGCCATGGGCGCTCTGGGCGTGGCCTTGCCGCTGGCGATGAGCGGCGCCGGCTGGGGACGTCCGGCCATTGGTGCAGTGATCGCCGCGTTCGGGGCCGGCTTCGCCCTGGGCGCCTGGTTGTCGCCGGGCATGATCCGCTCGGTGGGCCATATTCGCGCCTATGCCGGCTATGCCGGAGGCGCAGCGGCCCTGACCCTGATGCTGTCGCTGGGCGACCATTTCCTGTGGTGGCTGATCACGCGCTTCGGGTTCGGGATTTGCGCGGCCGGTCTGTTCGCCGTTGCGGAAAGCTGGATCGCGGACGCGACGCCCAGCGAGCGCCGCGGCGCGGTGATCTCGGTCTATCAGATTATTGGCCGCGCCGGTCTGATCGCAGGGCCCTTCCTGATCGCCCTGCCGGGTTTTGACGCGCGCGACGGCTTCATCATGGCGGGCGCCGCCATGGCGCTCGCGCTGACGCCAATCGTGTTCACCCGGCGCGCCCAGCCCAGCCTGCCCACGGGCGAGACCGTGCCGGTGACGCGGCTGTTCTCCATCGCCCCCGCCGCCGCTGCGGCCGCCTTCACCGCCGGATTGCTCAATTCGGGCGTGCTGGGCTTCATGCCGATCTGGGCGGGATCGCTGGATCCGCTCAATGCGGCTGGCGGCGCGGCGCTCCTGATGGCGGTGATCTATCTGGGCTCGATGGTGACCCAATGGCCGGCCGGGATCATCTCCGACAAGATGGACCGGCGCCTGGTGATCGCGGCGCTGTCGATCATGAGCGGCTGTTTCGCCCTGATCCTGGTGGTCATGCCCAATCCGGACCTGTTGCTGGCCGCGATCCTGGTGGGTTTGTGGGGCGCCGCAAGCCTGGCCTATTATTCCGTGGCCGTCGCGCATGCGGCGGACCGGTCTCGGGTGGAGGAGCTGCCCGCCATCGCATCGGGCATGCTGCTGGTCTGGGCCGCGGGCTCGACGCTGGGACCCATCGTGGCGGGCATCGCCTATTCCGGACCGCTGGGGCCGCGCGGGCTGTTTCTGTTCGCCGCTGTCGTCAGCTGCATCCTGGCCGCCGGCATGATGTGGCGTCGCCGGGCCCGCAAGCCGGTCAGCGAGGATGAGCGCCAGCCCTTCGTCAACCTGCAGGCCACCTCCGCCGAGCTGGCCGAGATCGAGGCCCCTGAAGACGAGCTTGATCGCGTATGATGATGGCGCTTGTCATAGCCCTGCCTGCCCTGGCGGGCGCGCTGGCCGCGTTCGCCCTGCGCCGCAGGCTGGCCGCGCTCGGCTTCATGACCTGGCTGGGCTGGATGATGATCGGGGCCGGCGCTCCGGTCCTGCTGGGCCAGGTCATCGCCCTGGGGCTGACGGACACGGCGGCCGCCATGGCGGAAGGGTGTGAGTTTGCAGGCCCGGACGCCTGCAGAACCGCCGGGCTCTACTTCGTCCTGCCCCTGGCGGCGGGGCTGTGCGCAGGGCTCGGCTGGGCCGCAGGCGCCCTCAGCGTGCGCTTCGCTAAGGCAAAAGACACGATCTAGGTCTAAAGAGAGGGGAATGCTGCGTTGCGCCAGCCCGCTCGGGTGCTATAACGCCGCCTGTCCGCCTAGGTGCGGGTGTTTCTCGCCCGCATCCCCCTCAGCTCTGTGCGAGAGATATTGCTCCATGAACATTCACGAGCACCAGGCGAAAGCCCTGTTGAAATCCTACGGCGCGCCTGTCGCCGAAGGCGTTGCTGTGTTTTCCGTCGAAGAGGCTTCCAAAGCCGCTGACCAGCTTCCCGGCCCGCTCTGGGTGGTGAAGTCCCAGATCCACGCCGGCGGCCGCGGCAAGGGCAAGTTCAAGGAACTGCCTGCTGACGCCAAGGGCGGCGTGCGCCTCGCCTTCTCCAAGGAAGACGTGGCCAAGAACGCTAAGGAAATGCTCGGCAACACGCTGGTCACCCACCAGACCGGCCCCGAGGGCAAACAGGTCAATCGCCTGTACATCGAAGACGGCGCGGATATCTCCACCGAGCTCTATCTCTCGCTTCTGGTGAACCGTGAAACCGGCCAGGTGGCCTTCGTGGTCTCCACCGAAGGCGGCATGGATATCGAGCAGGTCGCCGAAGAGACCCCCGAGAAGATCCTGACCGTGAACATCGACCCGACCACGGGCGTGACCGCAGACGACGCCTCCAGGATCGCCAAGGCGCTGGAGCTTGAGGGTCAGGCGCGCGACGACATGCTGTCGCTGGCGCCAATCCTGTACAAGGCGTTCACCGAGAAGGACATGAGCCTTCTGGAGATCAACCCGTTGATCGTCATGGAAAACGGTCGTCTGCGCGTTCTGGACGCCAAGGTGTCCTTTGACGGCAACGCCCTGTTCCGCCACGACGACATCCGCGAGCTGCGCGACCTCACCGAAGAGGACGACAAGGAAATCGAGGCGTCCAAATACGACCTCGCCTATATCGCGCTCGACGGCGATATCGGCTGCATGGTGAACGGCGCGGGCCTCGCCATGGCGACCATGGACATCATCAAGCTCTATGGCGCAGAGCCGGCCAACTTCCTCGATGTGGGCGGCGGCGCCTCCAAAGAGAAAGTGACCGCAGCCTTCAAGATCATCACGGCCGATCCGAACGTCAAAGGCATCCTCGTGAACATCTTCGGCGGCATCATGCGCTGCGACGTCATCGCCGAAGGCGTGGTCGCGGCTGTGAAGGAAGTCGGCCTGAAGGTTCCGCTGGTGGTGCGCCTTGAAGGCACCAATGTGGACCTGGGCAAGAAGATCCTCAACGAAAGTGGTCTCGACATCACTTCGGCTGACGATCTCGACGACGCCGCGAAGAAAATCACCGCTGCTGTGAAGAAGGCCTAAGCCATGTCAGTTCTCGTCAACAAAGACACCAAAGTCATCGTTCAGGGCCTGACCGGCAAGACCGGCACCTTCCACACCGAACAGGCGCTGAACTATTACGGCACCAAGATGGTCGCCGGCGTGCACCCCAAGAAGGGCGGCGAAAGCTGGACCTCGGGTCTGGACGGCTCCGCAACCCTGCCGATCTACGCGACCGTGGGCGACGCCAAGGAAGCCACCGGCGCCACTGCGTCCGTGATCTATGTCCCGCCGGCTGGCGCTGGCGCGGCCATTATCGAAGCCATTGATGCGGGCATCGAGCTGATCACCTGCATCACCGAAGGCATTCCGGTGATGGACATGGTCAAGGTGAAAGCTCGCCTCGAAAAGTCCAACTCGCGCCTTCTGGGCCCGAACTGCCCGGGCGTCCTGACGCCGGAAGAGTGCAAGATCGGCATCATGCCGGGCTCCATCTTCAAGAAGGGCTCGGTCGGCGTCGTCTCGCGCTCCGGCACCCTGACCTATGAAGCGGTTTTCCAGACCTCCAATGCGGGCCTGGGCCAGACCACGGCTGTCGGCATCGGCGGCGACCCGGTCAAGGGCACCGAGTTCATCGACGTGCTGGAGATGTTCCTCGCGGACGACGAAACCAAGTCGATCATCATGATCGGCGAGATCGGCGGCTCCGCCGAAGAAGACGCGGCCCAGTTCCTCAAGGACGAAGCCAAGAAGGGCCGCAAGAAGCCGATGGTCGGCTTCATCGCGGGCCGCACCGCGCCTCCGGGCCGCACCATGGGCCATGCCGGCGCCATCGTGTCCGGTGGCAAGGGCGGCGCTGAAGACAAGATCGAGGCCATGAAGGCGGCGGGCATCGTCGTCTCCGACAGCCCGGCGCGTCTCGGCGACACCCTGGTCGAGGTCCTCAAGGGCTAGGACTTCGGTCGCCTGAAAAGACAGACCCCCGCCCGGCGATCCGGGCGGGGGTTTTCTTTGGCGCCTAGCCAAAAGTCGCATCGGCGGGCGGGTTGAGCGGTTGTATGGGGATTTGCGCGCCCCGCAGACGCCCCGATTGCAGTAAAATCGGCGTGGTTTTACCGATTTGCGGCGCTTCGGTCTTCTATTTCTTAACTAACAGGCATAAATGTCGGGTCAAACCATATGCACGCGTCCGTTCCGGCGCGTGTTTCCCTTAGATGCCGATTGAATGGCGCCATGGCTGACGAACGCTCCCCCCAAAACCAGACTTTCCTGGACACCTCGTTCCTTTTTGGCGGCAACGCCGTCTATCTCGAGCAAATGGCGGCGAACTACGCTGCCGACCCGGCTTCCGTGCCGGAGAGCTGGCGGGCCTTCTTTGAAGAGGTGGGGGACGCCCCCGCCGAGGCCAGCCAATCCGCCAAGGGCCCGTCCTGGAAACGCAAGGACTGGCCGCGCCCGGCCAATGGCGAACTGGTCACCGCGCTCGGCGACATCGAGAGCGCGACCATGGCGCTGCCGGACGCCGTCGCCCAGCACAAGGGCTCCGGCGCGTCTCCGGAAGAGGTCCACAAGGCGGTCAAGGATTCCATCGCCGCGATCATGCTGATCCGCGCCTATCGCATGCGCGGTCACCTGGCGGCGGATCTTGATCCCCTGAAACTGACGAGCTTCGGCCAGCAGCCCGAGCTGGATCCGGCGACCTATGGTTTCGGATCCGACGATCTCGATCGCGAGATCTTCATCAACGGCTATCTGGGGCTGGAGACGGCGACCGTCCGTCAGATGCTCGATATTCTCAAGCGCACCTATTGCTCCACCTTCGGCGTGGAGTTCCAGCACATCTCCAATCCCGAAGAGAAAGCCTGGCTGCAGGAGCGCATCGAGGGACCGGACAAGGAAATCGCCTTCTCTAAGGAAGGCAAGATCGCCATCCTCAAGAAGATCATCGAGACGCAAGCCTTCGAGAACTTCCTGCACAAGCGCTATCCGGGCACAAAACGCTTCGGCATTGACGGCGGCGAAAGCCTGATCCCGGCGCTGGAGCAGATCATCAAGCGCGGCGGCGCGCTGGGGGTGAAGGACATCATCCTGGGCATGCCGCACCGCGGTCGTCTCAACGTGCTCGCGGCAGTGATGGGCAAGCCCTATCACGTGATCTTCCACGAGTTCCAGGGCGGCGACACGCTCGGCCAGGTCGATTACGCCTCGGGCGACGTGAAGTATCACCTGGGCTCATCCTCCGACCGCGAGTTTGACGGCAACAAGGTTCACCTGTCGCTGACCGCCAACCCGTCCCACCTCGAGGCGGTGAACCCGGTCGTGCTGGGCAAGGCCCGCGCCAAGCAGACCCAGTTCCGCCGTGATGAAGGCGATGGCTCGAACTATGCCGAGAAGGTGCTCCCGCTGCTGCTGCACGGCGATGCGGCCTTCGCCGGTCAGGGCGTGGTAGCGGAATGCTTCGGCCTGTCGGGCCTGCGCGGACACCGCACAGGCGGCGCGATCCACTTTGTGGTGAACAACCAGATCGGCTTCACCACCGATCCCAAGGACAGCCGGTCCTCGCCCTATCCGTCCGATGTGGCGCTGATGGTGCAGTCGCCGATCTTCCACGTGAACGGCGATGATCCCGAGGCCGTGACCTTTGCCACGAAAGTTGCTGCGGAATACCGCCAGCGCTTTGGCAAGGATGTGGTCGTGGACATGTTCTGCTACCGCCGTTACGGCCACAATGAGGGCGATGATCCGAGCTTCACCCAGCCGATCATGTACAAGACCATCGCCAAGCATCCCACGACGCTGGAGCAGTATGGCGAGCGCCTGATCAAGGAAGGCGTGGTCACCCAGGACGAGATCGACGGCTGGGTCGAGGAGTTCGCGCAATTCCTCGATGACGAGTTCGAGAAGGCCAAGTCCTACAGCCCGAACCGCGCGGACTGGCTGGATGGCGTCTGGCAAGGTCTCGGCCTGCCCGAAGAGGATGACCGCCGCGGCCAGACGGCTGTTGAGGCGAGCGTTCTCAAGGACATCGCTGACAAGATGACGACGATCCCCGAGGATATCGCCATCCACAAGACGCTGAACCGCGTGATCGCCAACCGTCGCAAGGCCGTGCTCGAGGACGAGAATGGCATCGATTGGGCGACGGCGGAGCATCTGGCCTTCGGGTCGCTGCTCAAGGAAGGCTTCCCGGTGCGTCTGTCCGGCCAGGACTGCGGCCGCGGCACCTTCTCCCAACGCCACTCTCACGTGATCGACCAGGAGACGGAAGAGCGCTACACCCCGCTGAACAATCTGGGCGGTGATCAGGCGCGCTATGAAGTCATCGACTCCATGCTCTCAGAGGAAGCCGTGCTCGGTTACGAGTATGGGTACACCCTGTCGGCTCCCAACTCGCTGGTGATGTGGGAAGCCCAGTTTGGCGACTTCACCAACGGCGCCCAGGTCATCATCGACCAGTTCATCTCCTCGTCCGAACGCAAATGGCTGCGCATGTCCGGCCTCGTGATGCTGCTGCCGCACGGCTATGAAGGCCAGGGTCCGGAGCACTCCTCCGCCCGCCTCGAGCGCTATCTGCAGCAATGCGCCGAAGACAACATGCAGGTCGCCAACTGCTCGACGCCGGCGAACTATTTCCACATCCTGCGTCGTCAGATTCACCGGGGCTTCCGCAAGCCGCTGATCCTGATGACCCCGAAATCCCTTTTGCGCCACAAGCGCTGCATCAGCCCGCTGGCGGAGTTCTCCGAAGGCTCCAGCTTCCACCGCGTGCTGTGGGATGATGCGGACATGAAGGTGCGCGAGGGCCGCTCTGACGTGGCCACCGGCCGCGCCGAGATTCCGCTGACGTCTGACGACAAGATCCGCCGCGTCGTGCTGTGCTCGGGTAAGGTCTATTACGATCTGCTCGAAGCGCGTGAAGAGCGTAAGATCGACGACGTCTACCTGCTGCGCGTGGAGCAGTTCTATCCCTTCCCGGCCAAATCGGTGATCGACGAGCTCAAACGCTTCAAGAACGCCGATGTGGTCTGGTGTCAGGAAGAGCCCAAGAATATGGGTGCCTGGAGCTTTGTGGAGCCGTACCTGGAATTCTGCCTCGAGAAGTCCAATACCAAGAGCTCGCGCGCCCGCTATGCCGGCCGCGCCGCTTCGGCGTCCACGGCGACGGGCCTCCTGTCCAAGCACCAGGCCCAGCAGGCCGCCCTCATTGACGAAGCCCTCTCGTAAGCCTTCGCCCGCACGAAGACCGTTCTAGGAAAGAGCACCCAATGACCGAGATTACCGTCCCCACCCTCGGCGAATCCGTTTCCGAAGCCACTGTCGGCGAATGGCAGGTTTCCGAAGGCGACGCCGTGAAGAAAGACGACATCCTGGTGGAGCTGGAAACCGACAAGGTGTCGGTGGAAGTGCGCGCCGAGGAAGATGGCGTCATCTCCAAGATCGTCGCCCAGGAAGGCGACACCGTGGAGATCGGCGCGACGCTGGCGGAAATGGGCGAAGGCGGGGGCGCGTCCGCCTCCAAGGCCTCTGACGACAAGCCTGCGAAAAAATCCGATCCGAAATCCGATGCCAACGGCACGTCCGGCGGCGGCAAGCTGATCGACGCCAAGGTCCCGGTCATGGGCGAGAGCGTCGCCGAGGGGCAGGTTGGCCAATGGCTGGTCCAGCCGGGCGAGGCTGTCGAGCAGGACCAGGCGATTCTCGAGATCGAGACCGACAAGGTGGCGGTGGAAGTGCCGGCGCCGGCGGCGGGCGTTCTGGAAGAACAGCTCGTGGCCGAAGGCGACACCGTCACCCCCGATCAGGTGATTGCGAAAATCCGTGAAGGCGCCTCGGCGTCTGGCGGGTCGGCGTCCAAGTCTGATGACGCGCCGAAAGCGGCGGCGTCCTCGTCCTCGTCTTCGGGCGACACCAAGGCCATGCCCTCCGCCAACCGCGTGGCGGCCGAGAACAATCTCGATCTGAGCAAGGTCGAGGGCACCGGCAAGGATGGCCGCGTGACCAAGGGCGATGCGCTCAAGGCTGTCCAGTCGGGCGGAACCGCGCCGTCGTCCTCGTCTTCGGCATCGTCCGCTTCGTCCAAGCCGCGTGAAACAGGCCCGCGCGAAGAGCGCGTGAAGATGACCCGCCTGCGTCAGACCATCGCCCGCCGTCTCAAGGACGCGCAGAACACTGCGGCGATGCTGACCACCTATAACGAAGCGGACATGAGCGCGATCATGTCCCTGCGCAAGGAAATCCAGGACGACTTCGTCGCCAAGCATGGCGTGAAGCTGGGCTTCATGAGCTTCTTCGTGAAAGCCTGCGTTGCGGCGCTCAAGGACGTCCCGGCGGTCAATGCCGAGATCGACGGCACGGACATCATCTACAAGAACTATTACGATATGGGCGTGGCGGTCGGCACCGATCGCGGCCTCGTCGTGCCGGTGGTGCGCGATGCCGACGACCTGTCGCTGGCGGGCATCGAGAAGTCCATCATGGATCTCGGCAAGCGCGCGCGTGACGGCAAGCTCGGCATCGAGGACATGCAGGGCGCAAGCTTCACCATCTCCAATGGCGGCGTCTATGGCTCGCTCCTGTCGAGCCCGATCCTCAACGCGCCCCAGTCCGGCATTCTTGGCATGCACAAGATCCAGGAGCGTCCGGTCGCCATCAATGGCGAAGTGAAGATCCGCCCGATGATGTATCTGGCGCTTTCCTATGATCACCGCATCGTGGACGGCAAGGAGGCCGTGACCTTCCTCGTGCGCGTCAAGGAAAGCCTTGAGAACCCGCAGCGCCTTCTGCTCGACATCTAGTCGACCCGTCTCAGGTTCAAGCGATCAGCCCCGGCCGGAAACGGCCGGGGCTTGTCGTTTGGGGCTGGGCGAGAGGGCGGCTTGAGGGCTAGAATAGGGATATACCTTGGGGGAGGCACTCTGATGACCGATGCAATCGAAACCGGGGCGGAACGCCCGAAAACACCCATCTGGTTCTGGATCGTGGCCGTTCTGGCGCTGATCTGGAACGGCTTCGGCGCGATGGACTATACGCTCACCCAGATGGGCAATGAGGCGTATCTGGCCGCTTTCACCGAAGAGCAGCTGGCCTTCTATCTGGGGTTCCCGCTCTGGTACGAGGCGGTCTGGGCCATTGCGGTCTGGAGCGCCGTGCTGGGCAGCGTCGCCTTGCTGATCCGGACGAAATACGCCGCGCCGCTCTTTCTGGTTTCCATCGCCACATACATCATTAGCGCCGCCTACCTTTACGGCCTGACATCGGCCTATGAGCTGATGAACGGGATGGGCGGGGTGATTTTCTCTGTCGTGATCTTTTTGAGCCTTGTCGCCTTCTGGCGGGTTGCGGCCTGGGGTGTGAAGGCGGGACTCCTGCGGTAACGGGGTTGAAAGCCTTCTCCGGTACGCCGACCTGTAAATGCATGGCCGCTCTGCGTCCTTCGCCGCATTGACGCGGGGTCGGGCAGGTATAGGGTGCGGCTAACCCCTCCTTGGCGCGCCGCAGCGGCGCGCGTTTACCGATGACGGTGTACCCATGGCAGATCAATATGATGTGGTGATTATCGGCGGCGGCCCCGGCGGCTATAACTGCGCCATTCGCGCAGGCCAGCTGGGTCTGAAGACGGCGTGTATCGAAACGCGCAAGACGCTGGGCGGCACCTGCCTGAATGTGGGCTGCATCCCGTCCAAGGCCATGCTGCACGCCTCCGAGCTCTATGAAGAGGCAAACAAGAATTTCGCCGACATGGGCATCGAGGTCGGCAAGCTCTCGCTCAAGCTCGACAAGATGATGGGCCAGAAGAACGACGCTGTGGACGGCCTGACCAAGGGCATCGAATTCCTGTTCAAGAAGAACAAGGTCGATCATGTGCGCGGCAAGGGGCGTATTGCTGGCAAGGGCAAGGTGATCGTCACTGATGAGGACGGCAAGGAAACCGAGCTTTCGGCCAAGAACATCGTCATCGCGACGGGCTCCGAAGTCACCCCGCTCCCGGGCGTGGAGATTGACGAGGAGCGTATCGTGTCTTCCACCGGCGCTCTGGAGCTCAAGGAAGTCCCCAAGAAGCTGATCGTGATCGGCGCGGGCGTGATCGGGCTGGAGCTGGGTTCGGTCTGGCGTCGCCTGGGCGCCGAAGTGACCGTTGTCGAATACCTTGACCGCGCCCTGCCGGGCATGGATGGCGAGGTGTCTAAACAGGCCAAGCGTCTGTTCGAGAAGCAGGGCATGACCTTCAAGCTGTCGCGCAAGGTCACGGGCGTTGAAAAGCTCAAGACCAAGCTGAAAGTCTCCACCGAAGCCGCCAAGGGCGGCGATGAAGAGGTGCTGGACGCCGATATCGTGCTGGTCTGCATCGGGCGCCGTCCGTACACGGAAGGCCTGGGCCTCGAGACTGTCGGGATCGAGACCGACAAGCGCGGCATGATCGCCAATGATCACTTCAAGACGTCCGCTGACGGCGTGTGGGTGGTGGGGGATGTGACCTCCGGCCCGATGCTGGCCCACAAGGCCGAGGATGAAGGCACGGCGGTCGCCGAGCTGATTGCCGGCAAGGCCGGCCACGTCAATTACGACGTGATCCCCAACGTGGTGTACACCTATCCCGAGATCGCCTCGGTCGGTCAGACCGAGGAACAGCTCAAGGAAGCAGGCCGCAAGTACAAGTCCGGCGCCTTCCCGTTCATGGCGAACTCGCGCGGGCGCACCAACCACACCACCGACGGTTTCGTGAAAATCCTTGCGGATGCGGAAACCGACGAGATCCTGGGCGCCCATATCGTCGGCCCGAACGCCGGCGAGTTGATCGCCGAGCTGGCGGTGGCGATGGAGTTCCGCGCGGCGTCCGAAGACATCGCCCGCACCTGCCACGCCCACCCGACCCTGTCCGAGGCCGTCCGCCAGGCGGCCATGGGGGTCGAAGGCTGGACCATGCAGATGTAGGCTGTCCCAGACTTCCTCCGGGCGCGTTTGGGACTATGTCACGAAAATGTCTGAGGACATTTGTGTGGCGGTGCGTCATAACGCGTCCGGACCGTCTCGGGAGGCTTGCCGATGACCACATCAGCGCAGACAGAGGATCGCATGCCCCTCGAAATCCGAGGCGCGCGCTTGCGACTGGTCGCCATCACCGCTGAGCTCGCCCGGCTCCAGATCGAGGACCGGCCCGCCTTCTTCAAGGCGCTGGGCGCCGAGCGAGAAGCCGCCTGGCCGCCGGTGACCGATGATGAGCCCAAGCTCGCTGAGAAACTCGAGATCCTGAACCGGGCCCCTGAGGAAGCGGGCTGGCGCGGCTGGGTCTTCCTCATGGGATGGACGCCGGACGGGCTGGATCGCGCTGTGGGCGTGGGCGGGTTTCACGGCCCGCCTGATGCCGAGGGCGTGGTGGAAATCGGTTACGCCATGCAGCCCAGCTTCCGCGAACAGGGCCTCGCCACCGAAGCGGTGGAAGGCCTGGTCGGCTGGGCGTTCAGCCATGACGCGGTGCGCAAGGTCTGCGCACGCACCCTGCCGCACCTGACGGCTTCGATCCGGGTGCTGGAAAAGACCGGCTTTACCTTCATCACCGAAGAGACGGACGAGAGCGGAGAAACCGTTCGGCTCTACGCGCGCGACCGGGGCTAGGCCTTTCGCGCCCGCGGATGGGTGGCGGCGTGGATCGCCATCAATCGGCTCTGCTCGATATCGGCATAGATCTGGGTGGTGCTGAGCGAGGCATGGCCCAGCAGGTCCTGGATCGCCCGCAAATCCCCGCCATGGGCCAGAAGATGGGTGGCGAACGCATGCCGCAGGGCATGGGGGGTCGCCGTTGAGGGGAGGCCGAGTCGGCTTCTGAGGGTCTGCATCGCGCTTTGCATGGCGCGGGCCTGCAAGGGGCCGCCGCGGCTGGCGCGGAACAGCGGTTCATCGCGTTCGATCTGGTAGGGGCAGGCGTCGACATAGGCGCTTACCGCCTGTCGCACAGCGGGCAGCACCGGCACGATCCGGGTCTTTCCGCCCTTGCCCGCCACGCGCAGCACCTCGGGCAGAGGATGATCGCGGCCGGTCAGGGCCAGCGCTTCGGATATGCGCAGGCCGCAGCCATAGAGCAGGCTCAGCACCGCGGCGTCCCGCGCGCCGATCCAGGGCTCCTTGGCGCCGGTTTCGGCTTCCTTGAGCAGGGATTTCGCCGCGCTCTCGCTGACTGGTCGCGGTTGGCGGCGTTGGGCCTTGGGCGATTCCACGAGGCCGAGCGCAGGGTTGTCGAGGCCCCAGCGTCTGCGCCCATAGCTGAAAAAGGTCCGCGCCGCGGACAGGCCGCGTTGCAGGGTGCGCGGGCCCACCCCGTCCCGGCGGCGATCCGCCAGCCAGGCGCGCCAGTCCGCGCTGGAGAGGTGGGAGAGCGCTTTCAGCGTCAGCCGTCCGCCCAGATGCCCGGTCAGGAATTCGAACAGGCCCGACAGATCGCGGTCATAGGCTTCGACCGTGCGCGGGCTCAGCCGTCGCTCGCCTTCCAGATGGCTCAGAAAGGCGGACAGGGCCTTGTCCGCGCTCAGAGAGGGTTCGGCTAGCTGCGTAGCCATGGCGCGATCCGGCGCTCGAGCGCGCGGGCGAGAAAGTGGATGAGGTCGGCGCCCTGATCCGCCGTGAAGGCGCGCGCGTCCCGGCTGGCCAGACACAGAATGCCCGGATGGCCGCCGATTTCCATGCGGGCGATGGCTTCAGAGCGCAGATTGGGGCCCAGCGGGCCATAGAGCGCGTCGGCGAATCGCCCGTTCACAAGGCCCAGTCGCTCGCTGTCATCATCGAGCAAGGCCTGGGTCAATTCGGGCGAACAGCCCAGAATGGCGCTGGCGTCCTTCAGCGGGGAATGGCCTTCGAGGAACACCCGCACGGCGTCCACGCTCAGCGCGCCTGCGACGCGGCTGGCGAGCTTGTGGTCGAGTGCGGCGAGGTCTTCAGCTTCCAGAATGGCGAGCACGGCGGCATGAGTCTGGGCCTGGGCGGCCATATTGGCCTTGGCGAGGGCGATCAGCGCGTCATTGGTGGCGCGCACCTTGCGCAGGTCTTTCTCGAGTTTCTTCTGACGGCGTTGCGCCAGATCGACCACGCTGCCGCCGCTGTCCGCATCACGCGCCAGCGCCATCAGCTCCGGGTCGCCGGTGATGATCTCGGGACGTTCGCGCAAAGCGGCGCGCAGGGATTCTATGTCCAGCGTTTCAAGGGCGGTCATTGATCGAACTCCATGCCAACCTGATCTACCTGCCAGACCCGGCTTGTGAATGCGTTAACCCTGAGTCGTTCGTCCTGCCCTTTGTTACACTGATCCAGAATCAATCCGCGCCAGGACGCCCTCTTTCGTGAGCGAACCCGACTCAACTCCGCAACGCGCTTCGGTCCTGTTTCCGATGCCCTTGCCTGAACCGTTCGATTATGCGGTTCCCGACGGCGTGCGCGTGAAGCCGGGCGATCATGTGCTGGCGCCGCTGGGCAAGCGCAGCGCGCCGGGCGTGGTGTGGGATGTGGGGCCCGAAGACGGCTCGCGGAAACTCAAGACGCTGGATGATCTGCGCGGCGGCCCGCCCTTGAGCGCGCCCATGCGCGAGTTTGTCGACTGGGCGGCGCGCTATCTGGTGGAGCCGCCGGGCGTTGTGTTGCGGGCGGTCCTCAGAAGCCCCGGCGCGCTCAAGCCCTCGCCAACCGAAACGCTCTACCATCCGACCGGGCAGATCCTCGCGCGTTTGACGCCGGCGCGTCGGGCGGTGCTGGATGCCGCTCAGGAAGGCCCGGCCAGCGCGGCCGAGCTGGCGCGCCGGGCGGGCGTGTCGAGCTCGGTTGTGAAGGGGTTGGCGGATGCGGGCGGTCTGCGCGCCGAGGAGGCGCCCGTCGATCCGCCGTTCGAGACGCCCGACCCCTATCGCGAGGGTGTCGAGCTGAACGCCGTGCAGGCGGAAGCGGCCGCGACCCTGCGGCGTCTGGTGGCGGCGGGCGGGTTTCAGGCGGCGCTGCTGGATGGCGTGACCGGCTCGGGCAAGACCGAAGTCTATTTCGAGGCCATCGCCGAACTGATGCGGCGCGAGCCCGAGGCGCAGATTCTGGTCCTGCTGCCTGAGATCGCTTTGACCCAGGCCGTCACGAAGCGCTTCAGGGACCGGTTCGGCGTGGAGCCTGCGCTGTGGCATTCCGGGCTGGCGGACAAGGACCGCCGCCGCACCTGGCGCGAAGTGGCGTCGGGTCGGGCGCGGATCGTGGCGGGGGCGCGCTCCTCGATCTTCCTGCCCTTCACTCATCTGCGCGGCATCGTGGTCGATGAAGAGCATGACCCGACCTACAAGCAGGACGAGAACCTCACCTATAACGCCCGCGACCTTGCGGTGGCGCGGGCCAAGCTTCAGGGCGCGGCATGCATTCTCGCCAGCGCCACGCCGTCGCTTGAAAGCCTCGTGAACGCCGAGGCCGGGCGTTATGTGCATGTGGTGCTCCCGAGCCGCGCGGGCGGAGCGGTATTGCCTGATATCGAGCTCCTGGATCTGCGCGTAAGCCCGCCCGAGAAGGGCGAATGGCTGTCCCCGCCGCTTCACAAGGCCGTCGCGGAGACTTTGGCGCGTGGCGAGCAGGCCATGCTCTATCTCAACCGGCGCGGCTTTGCGCCGCTGGTGCTGTGCAAGGCGTGCGGGCACAAGATGAAAAGCCCCGAGGCCGACCGCTGGCTGGTGGAGCACCGCTATACCGGACGCCTTGTCTGCCATGTCACCGGCTTCTCCATGCCCAAGCCGAAACATTGCCCTGAATGCGGCGAGGCTGATTCGTTGATCGGGGTGGGGCCGGGCGTCGAGCGCGTCGCCGAGGAAGCGCGACAGCGCTTTCCCGAAGCGCGGGTGGAGGTGTTCTCGTCCGACACCGCCCAGACCGGTGACGACGTCCGCTCCATCGTCCAGCGCATGGAGCAGGGCGAGATCGACATTCTGGTGGGCACCCAGATCGCGGCGAAGGGCCACAACTTCCCCCATCTGACGCTGGTGGGCGTGGTGGACGCCGATCTCGGCCTTGCGGGCGGGGATCTGCGCGCCGGCGAGCGCACCTATCAGACTTTGGTGCAGGCGGCGGGGCGGGCCGGGCGGGCGGATCGTCCGGGGCGGGCGATCCTTCAGACCTGGAACCCCGAGCACGAAGCCTTGCAGGCGCTCGCGAACGGGGATCGGGATGCGTTCCTGGCCGCCGAACGCAGCATGCGCGAGATACTCGGTCTGCCGCCCTTTGGTCGGCTGGCCGCCCTCATCGTCTCCAGTCCGGACCCGGCGCAGCTCGATGACGCCTGCCTCGCCATCGCCCGCGCCGCGCCGGTGTCAGAGGGCGTGCAGGTGTTTGGCCCCGCCGAAGCGCCTTTGGGCGTGGTGCGGGGGCGCTGGCGGCGGCGCTTTCTGGTGCAGGCGCCCCGGAATGTGGATGTCTCGGCCTATATGCGCGCCTGGATGGGCCGCATCAAACCGCCCTCAGCGGTCCGGGTGGTGCTCGATATCGAGCCGTATTCGTTCCTCTAGCGCTGTTGCTCCAATCGGATCGTCCGCGCCTCGCCATCGCGCCAGATCGTCAGGGTCTGAACGGACTGGGCGTCCAGCGTGTCAGCAAGCCAGAGGGCCGTCTCGCACCGCGCCTGCTGGGGCTCGGTCTCAAGCCGTCGTCCATCCACGGACAGGACGGCGTCGCCGACCTCCAGACCTGCGTGCGACGCCGGGGTGTTGTCATAAAGACGGACCAGCTCGGGATGATCGTCCACAAGCGCAATGGAGAAATCCTGCTTGGGGTGAGCGGGCAGGGGTTCGGCCAGCGGGCTGAACCGGATCCGGCCTCGAGGATAATCGAGCGTGATCACATACGTGTTCAGGAGACCGGCGCCGAACAGGGTGGGCGCGAGCGGGCGCAGGTTTGCGGAGAGGCGGGGCAGGGTGTGGCCGTCGAGTGAGACGCCCTCGAGCCGGGCGCGGGTCAGCGGCTCGGGGGCGGCCCAGCCGCCTGCTGATTCTCCGGCCCGGCCCCGACCGGTTTCAAGCGTGCCCGGGATGATGCGTTGCTGGACATCCTGTGTTTCCGCCGCCCGTTCAAAGAGGGCCAGCTCGCCGCCGAAGCCCGTGTCGAAGAGAGCCTTGTCGCGCATCTCACCGATCGCATAGTCGAGAATGGGCAGATGCGGATAGCCGAAATCATGCAGCGCGCTCTCGGGACCGGTCGGCAGGGCGGGCAGGACGTCGGCGTTGGCGGCGAGCGTCAGGGTTTGTCGTGACAGATCGATTCGCCAGGCGCCGCCCCTGAGGAGTTCTGCGCCGATAACGCCATCCTCGATGAAGCAGCCTCCCTGGTCGAGCGCGTCAAAATCAAAGACCATCACAGGGACGTCGTGAAACACCACGTCGCCCAGCCTGATTGTGTCAATCACGCCGATATCCATCACACATCGGCGCCATGGGCGTCCCGTCCGGTGTTCTGCCCGATGATTTCGAGATCGAGCCTGTCGGCCAGTGTGCGCGACACAATGGTGGGGGAGCCGGTGTCGAAGATGAAGTCGCCGCTCTGGCCATTCACCTCCGCCGCGATGAAAATCTTGTCGAGCCGCCAGTCAAACGCGATCTCGCTCATCTCTGCGTGCCGTTCGATCCGGATGTCGCGCTGAAAAGCCTCTTGCGGCGTCACGTCCTGCACAAGGCTGGCGGCGGCGATGACCGTTATCGCGGAGAGTGTGCAAAGCGGCATGACCGTGTTCTTTCGCGCCGGAGGCTGGTGTTGTGCGGGACGCTAGAGGATGCGCCTGGTCTGGTCCCGTGAATTCGAGTTCATAAAGTTTTACTTTAATTTTTGACCTTGTCCAGCCAGAGCCGGATCACGGGGTTGACGGAGGAATGGGCGACCGGTGGAGCACATGGGACGCAGAAGGAGGTTATTTCGCGCACTCCATGGTGTTGCCGGGGGCGCACCCCTGTGCTAGTTCGGCGCCGGGCTGTGAGACACACGTGGCGGTAACCCTAGTGTGTCTTGCAAGAAGCCAAGTTCCTTCAAGCGTTTGGGCAATACCGCACTGGTGGGGTCTAAACGCGCATCACGAGAAGAAAGCGGCGCAGAACGGTGACCACCGTCGATAATGCGATCATGAGCGAGGCCGGCGAGCGCTATGCGCGCGCCTTGTTCGACCTGGCCGAAGAGGCGGGCGCGGCAGAGGCTGTCGAGAAGGACGTGGACGCGCTGGGCGCGGTGCTCGCGGACTCTGCAGATCTGCGTGACGCGCTGACCAGCCCGCTGTATGGCGCGGCTGAAAAATCAGCAGTGCTCTCTGCCCTGGCGGACAAGCTGGGCGCCCAGGACCTCACCAAGAAATTCATCGCTGTTGCGGCCCATAACGGCCGCTCGGGCGATATCAAGGACATGCTGCGCGCCTTCAAGGTGCTGGCGGCGCTCAAGCGCGGGGCGACTTCGGCTGAAGTCACCACCGCGGACGAGCTGACTGCAACGCAGCTGAAAGAGCTGACCGCGGCGTTGAAAACCGCATTGGGCCAGGATGTGGATATCCGTACGCAAGTGCGGCCCGACATCCTCGGCGGACTGATCGTGAAGGTCGGTTCGCGCATGTTTGACTCCTCCCTCCGCACAAAGCTGGAGGGGCTGCGCAACACGATGAAAGAGGCGTAGGCCATGGATATCCGGGCGGCGGAAATCTCCGCGATCCTGAAAGAGCAGATCAAGAACTTTGGCGCAGAGGCCGACGTCTCCGACGTGGGTCAGGTGCTGAGCGTGGGCGACGGCATCGCTCGTGTGTACGGTCTTGACGAAGTGCAAGCCGGCGAACTCGTGGAGTTCCCGGGCGGCGTGAAGGGCATGGCCCTGAACCTCGAGCGCGACAATGTCGGCTGCGTGATCTTCGGCGACGACCGGGGCATCAAGGAAGGCGACACCGTCAAGCGACTGGGCTCCATCGTGGACGCCCCGGTCGGCAAGGGCCTGCTGGGCCGCGTCGTGAACGCGCTGGGCGAGCCGATTGACGGCAAGGGCCCGATCGACGCCGCCGAGCGTCGCGTCGTGGACGTGAAGGCGCCGGGCATCCTGCCGCGTAAATCGGTGCACGAGCCGATGGCGACCGGCATCAAGGCGATCGACTCCATGATCCCCGTCGGTCGTGGCCAGCGTGAGCTGATCATTGGCGACCGCCAGACCGGCAAGACCGCCATCGCCATCGACACCATCCTGAACCAGAAACAACTGAATCAGGGTGATGACGAGAGCCAGAAGCTGTACTGCGTCTATGTCGTGGTCGGCCAGAAGCGCTCCACCGTGGCTCAGGTCGTCAAGACGCTCGAGGAAAACGGCGCGATGGAATACTCCATCGTCGTCGCCGCGACCGCGTCCGACCCGGCGCCGATGCAGTTCCTGGCGCCGTTCACCGGTTGCGCCATGGGCGAATACTTCCGCGACAACGGCATGCACGGCCTGATCATCTATGATGACCTGTCCAAGCAGGCCGTGGCTTACCGCCAGATGTCGCTGCTGCTGCGCCGTCCGCCGGGACGTGAAGCGTATCCGGGCGACGTGTTCTACCTGCACTCCCGTCTGCTGGAGCGTGCGGCGAAACTGAACGAGACCCATGGTTCGGGCTCGCTGACGGCTCTGCCGATCATCGAAACCCAGGCCAACGACGTGTCGGCCTACATCCCGACCAACGTGATCTCGATCACCGATGGCCAGATCTTCCTGGAAACCGACCTGTTCTACCAGGGCATCCGCCCGGCCGTGAACGTGGGTCTGTCGGTGTCCCGCGTGGGCTCCGCCGCTCAGACCAAGGCGACCAAGACCGCCGCGGGCAAGATCAAGGGCGAGCTGGCTCAGTATCGCGAAATGGCGGCCTTCGCCCAGTTCGGTTCCGACCTGGACGCGGCCACCCAGAAGCTGCTCTCGCGCGGCGAGCGTCTGACCGAGCTGCTCAAGCAGCCGCAGTTCAGCCCGCTCTCCATGGAAGAGCAGGTCTGCGTGATGTACGCCGGTACGCGCGGCTATCTGGACAAGATCGAAGTGTCCGCGATCGGTCGCTATGAAGAAGAGCTTCTGCGTCACCTGCACGCCGAGAAAGCCGATCTTCTGGCCGCGATCCGCGACACCAAGAAACTGTCGGACGAGTCCGAGGCGGCGCTGAAAGCGACGCTGGAGACCTTCACGGCGAACTTCGCATAAGGACGGGCGCGCGAAAGCGCGCCCAACCTCCTCGTTCTGGAGGGGCTTGCCCCGACAGGATCAAGCGGTTGGGCTGAGGACGACAAATGGCCAGCCTTAAAGAGCTGAAAAACCGGATCAACTCGGTCGAATCGACCAAGAAGATCACCAAGGCGATGCAAATGGTCGCCGCGGCCAAGCTGCGCAAGGCGCAGGAAGCCGCGGAAGCCGCGCGCCCGTACGCTGAGCGTATGGCGGCGGTGATGGCCAATCTGTCATCGGCCATGGAAGGCCCGGACGCGCCGCGTCTGCTGGTCGGCACGGGCAAGGACGATGTCCACCTGCTCGTGGTCGCCACGGCGGACCGCGGCCTGTGCGGCGGCTTCAACACCAATATCGCGCGCCTGGCGCGCGAGCGTGTCGCGGCCCTGGTCGGCGCCGGCAAGACCGTCAAGATCCTGACGGTCGGCAAGAAGGGCTATGAAGCCCTCAAGCGTCTGCACAAGGACAAGATCGTGGACACGGTCGAACTGAAGGACGTGAAGTCCATCGACGGTTCGACCGCGGCGATGATCGGCGACAAGATCCGCACCCTGTTCGAGGCGGGCGAGTTTGATGTCTGCGAAGTCGTCAGCTCGGAATTCGTCTCCGTGATCAGCCAGAAGCCCCGCGCTCAGACGCTGATCCCGGCGCGTGACGCCATCGACGAGACCGTCGAGCGTCCCGACCTCAAAGGCGCGATCTACAGCTATGAGCCGGACGAGGAGAGCATCCTCGAGGTTCTGCTGCCGCGTTATGTGGATACGGTCATTCTCTCGGCCCTGCTGGAGAACGCTGCCGGTGAAATGGGCGCCAAGATGGCGGCCATGGACTCAGCGACCCGCAATGCCGGCGAGCTGATCGACAAGCTGAATCTGGAATACAACCGCTCCCGCCAGGCGAAAATCACCAAGGAGCTGATCGAGATCATCTCCGGCGCCGAGGCGGTGTAAGCGTAACAAGTTTGAACGACAGGCGACCGGGCGCGGCGCCTTGCAAGGTTTGGAAAAGAGGCTGAGACGATGAGCAAGCTCAAAGGCCGTATTGCGCAGGTGACCGGCGCCGTCGTGGACGTGGAGTTCGAGGGCGGTCTTCCGGATATCCTCAACGCTCTGGAGACCAAGAACGGCGACCAGAAGCTGGTTCTGGAAGTGGCGTCGCACCTGGGCGAGAACATGGTGCGCACGATCGCCATGGACGCGACCGAGGGTCTGAAGCGCGGTTCCGAAGTGACGGACACCGGGTCTCCGATCATGGTTCCGGTGGGTCCGGGCACGCTGGGCCGCATCATGAGCGTCACCGGTGAGCCGATCGACGAAGCCGGCGATGTGCAGGCCGCCATGATGGCGCCGATCCACCGTCCGGCTCCGGCGTTCGAGGAACAGTCCACCGAGGCTGAAATCCTGCCGACCGGCATCAAGGTCGTGGATCTGCTCTGCCCGTACGCCAAAGGCGGCAAGATCGGCCTGTTCGGCGGCGCTGGCGTTGGCAAGACGGTTCTGATCCAGGAACTGATCAACAACATCGCGAAGCTGTTCGGCGGCTATTCCGTGTTCGCCGGCGTCGGCGAGCGGACCCGCGAAGGCAACGATCTCTATTACGAAATGATCGAATCCGGCGTGAACAAGGACCCCAAGGAAAATGGCGGTTCTGCTGAAGGGTCGCGTTGCGCCCTCGTGTTCGGCCAGATGAACGAACCGCCGGGCGCCCGTGCTCGCGTGGCGCTGTCCGGTCTGGCTCAAGCGGAATACTTCCGCGATGAGGAAGGCAAGGACGTGCTGTTCTTCGTGGACAACATCTTCCGCTTCACCCAGGCCGGCGCCGAAGTGTCCGCCCTGCTGGGCCGGATCCCGTCCGCGGTGGGCTATCAGCCGACCCTGTCCACCGACATGGGCGCGCTGCAAGAGCGCATCACCTCGACCAAGAAGGGTTCGATCACGTCCGTGCAAGCCGTTTACGTGCCGGCCGACGACCTGACCGACCCGGCTCCGGCCACCACCTTCGCCCACCTCGACGCGACCACGGTTCTGAACCGCTCGATCGCGGAAAAAGGCATCTACCCTGCTGTGGACCCGCTGGACTCCACCTCCCGGATCCTCGAGCCGCGCATCGTGGGTGAAGAGCACTATCAGACCGCCCGTCGCGTGCAGGAAATCCTGCAGCGCTACAAGGCTCTGCAAGACATCATCGCCATCCTGGGCATGGACGAACTGTCCGAAGAGGACAAGCTGGTCGTGGCGCGCGCCCGTAAGATCGAGCGCTTCCTGTCCCAGCCGTTCGACGTGGCCGAAGTTTTCACCGGTTCTCCGGGCATCCAGGTGCCGATCGAGGAAACCGTCAAGGGCTTCAAAGGTCTGTGCGATGGCGATTACGACCATCTGCCGGAACCGGCCTTCTACATGGTCGGCACCATCGAAGACGCCGTGAAGAAAGCCGAGAAACTGGCTGCTGACGCTGCGTAAGCCTGATCAGTCGGCGCGCCCCAGGCGCGCCGGCGACCAGCCCGCCCGGCGGGCGTAACTGAGCAAGGCCTGCCCGCTTGTCGGGCGTAACTGAGCAAGGATCGGCCCATGGCTGACAAGCTGCACTTTGACCTCGTTTCGCCTGAGCGCCGCGTCTTCGCGGGCGAGGTGGACATGGTCGTGGTCCCCGGTTCCGAGGGCGATTTCGGCGTGCTGGCCAACCACGCGCCCTTCATGTCGACCATTCGCACCGGAGCGATCTCGGTTCATTCCGGCAATGACGTCACCCGTACCTTCATCCGCGGCGGGTTCGCCGAGGTGACGGCTGCCGGCCTGACCATTCTGGCCGAAGAGGCGATCGACCTCGCCGACGTGAACGCTGAAGACGTGTCCAAGTCTCTCGCCGAAGCCCGTGAAGATCTGGGCCAGGCGCGCAATGACGAAGAACGTCATGATGCGGAAGCGCGCATCGAGAAGTTCCAGGCCCTGCTGTCGGAACTGTCTCACTAAATCTTGAAGTCCTTTCATTTCCGGCTTCGCGAGACCCTGCGCATATTCTGCGCAGGGTTTTTGCATTTGAGGACTGAGGATGATGCGTGTCTCCATGATCTGTGCCGCAGCTGTGTCGCTGACCGCTCTCAGCGCTCCTGCACTAGCGGCGGACGACGCTGAGATCGACGCTCTGGCGAACCAGATGATCGCCCTGTGTGATGCCGCCCTGGGCCCGCAGGGGCTGGAGGGAGCGGCGCAGGAGGCCGGAGTCACGCTGGAAGCCTTCGATTTTCCCGTTGCCGATCGTGACATCACCGCGTCAGATCAGGCTCTGGCCCTGCCCCATGCCGCGGGGCTGTCCATCTGGACGGGCAAGCGCGATGGCGAGACAGTCTGTGTGATGGGCGCTCAGGACGACAATCTGCGCGTTGTCCGGGAGGTCGAGGCGAAACTGCGCGCCGAGGATCGCAATATCGCCCACAACACTGTCAATCTCGCCTTCGGCTTCTTCAGCCGTGGCGCGTCGTCAGTCCGGGTGGTGGAGCTGGCGGCGGACCGCTAGGCGCCATAGGGCGCGAAGGCTTCGGCTACGCGCTCATACACGTCCCGCTTCCACGGGATGATGAGCTGCGGCGTTGTTTCCAGCGAGACCCAACGGAACTCTGAGAATTCCTGCGGCGGCACGGCTTCAAGATCGAAGTCGGCGTCCGTCCCCAGATAGCGATAGGCGAACCAGCGCTGTTTCTGACCGCGCCAGCGATTGCGCGAGCGCTGCGCGAGGACTTCAGGCGGGAAGTCATAGGCCAGCCAGTCGTTTATGCTTCCAAGCGGCTCTATGAGCTCTTGAGTGACGCCGGTTTCTTCATAGAGTTCGCGCAGTCCCGCCTCTTCAGGCGTCTCGCCTGCATCCATGCCGCCCTGGGGAAACTGCCAGCACCAGGGCTCATCTGCGCCATAGCGCTTGCCCAGCCAGACCTTGCCGTCCGCATTGAACAGCACGACGCCCACATTGGGGCGGTGTTCGGGATAGGCGTCAGACATGACTAGTGCGTGTCTCCGTGGCCGTCGCCATGGTCATTCGCGGGGGCGTGATCCTCACCGGCGCTGGCCCCGTGGTTGGTGGTCGGGGCCTGAGCGGTTTCGACGGGGCTTCGGATCTGCATGACGAAGCTCGCCGGCGCCAGCTGGTAGCCGCGGCCATCCAGCCCTTCCGCCCAGGCTGCGATCGTATCCACGGTAGCGGGATAGGCGAAGCCCGAGCCAAGCGCCGAGCCGTTCTGCAAGGCCAGCGCTTCCAGCTCCAGAAGTCGGCCATCAATGGCGCGCGGTGTCGGGTCGGAATCCACCACCCGGTCCGCGATGGTCATGCGGGCATGGGCCTGACGTCCGGCCTGCTCCAGAACGGCGCGGCGACCTGCGCCATCATGAAAGATGCTCAGGCCGCGGGCTTCCAGTTCGGAGAAGATCTCGCTGAGCGGGCCTTCAGCAGCGCCCAGTCGCGCCCCGAGATAGTTCGCCACGCCCGTATATCCGGCGGCGCGAGACAGCAGCCAGACCAGTCGTCGCGTGTTCTCCTGGGAGCTGGCGTCCACCAGCAGGGTGTGCGGACCAGGATCGTTATTGGGGTAGTCGAACGGCTCCATGGGAAGCTCGAGCAACACCTCGTGTCCGTCCGCCCGGGCGCGATTGATCCAGTCCTGCAGATTGTCGGCATAGGGGGCGAAGCTGAGGGTCACCTCTGCAGGCAGAACCTCGATGGCGCGCTCGGTCAGGCTTTGTGACAGGCCGAGACCGCCGACAATGACCGACACGGTGGGCACGTTCTCGGCGCCTGGAAAGTCATGGGCGTAGGCCTGATCGGGACGTTCCCCGCTGGCGCTGATGACTGGCAGGGGGCCGCCGGGGCCATTTTCATAAAGTCCCGGCAGCGGCGCAGGCGGGGCCTGGGGCGCAGCCGGCTGCGCGGTGGTGTGGCCGCCCGCATCATGAGCGCTGAGCGCATCGGCGGTGTCGCGAACGCCCGGCAGGCTCACCTCGTCAGCCTGACCGTCGCTGAAGGGCGCGCCATGATCGCTCTCAATCCGGGCGGAGGCCAGGACTTCGGGTTGGCCCGCGATATCGGCGCTGGCGCTTATGGTGGGCGCAGGACCGCCGGCAAGCCAGGTCAGGGCGGCGACCCCGATGATCAGCGCAGCCGCGACCCCGAGGCCCGCCAGCAGCGGGGCTTTCAGGGGAAAGCGATCGGAGTCCAGTCGGGCCATGGTGCGCGTGCCGTTTCTTCAACGCCGGGTCAGGGGTGATTCGAACCCTGACCCTGCGTGAAGACGGGGTAAAGAAGCGTTAACGAACGCGCCTTCCGAGCGTCTGGCCTACTGCAGCTGGGCCTGTTCGCGGCTCATCATCGCGTTGAGGATCTCGATGCCGCGGTGAAGCTGGTAATCCTCGCTCGCATCCCAGTCCTCGGGCGGCATTTCGGTGTGCGAGAGTTCATTCTGCAGCTCTTCACGCTCCGCGCCGTTCTCGTTCTCCAGCGCATTGCGCAGGGCGGCCTCGGCATAGGTGTTGACGCTTTCAATCTCTTCCTCGGCGACGCGGCGCGGGGCGATGGCGATGTCAGGCGCGATGCCCGTCGCCTGAATGGTGCGACCGGCGGGCGTGTAATAGCGCGCCGTGGTCAGCCGCAGGGCGCCGTCACGGCCGCCGCGCAGCGGCACCACGGTCTGCATGGAGCCCTTGCCGAAGCTGGTCATGCCCACGATCGTCGCACGTTCGCGATCCTGCAGCGCGCCGGTGACGATTTCCGAGGCCGAGGCCGAGCCCGAATTGATCAGCACCACGATGGGCGCGCCATTGAGGATGTCCCCCGGTTCGGCGTTATAGCGGCGCGTGTCGCGCGGGTCGCGGCCACGGGTCGAGACAACCTCTCCGCCGTCCAGGAACAGCGAGGAGATCGACACCGACTGGTCCAGGAGGCCGCCCGGATTGGAGCGCAGATCGAGGATGAGGCCTGGCAGCGGTCCGCCATAGGCTTCGGTCAGGTCCTCGATGCCGGTGACGGCGTTGGCCGTGGTGTTCTCGTTGAAGGTGGTGATGCGCAGATAGGGCGTGTCGCCCTCTTCCATGCGCCAATAGGCGGCGCGCACCTCGATCAGGTCGCGCACGACCGTGACGTCGAACGGATCCTCCACGCCCTCGCGCAGAATGCTCAGTATCACCGGTTCGCCGGCCGGCCCGCGCATGCGCTCGACGGCGTCATCCATGGTTGCGCCGATCATGCTCTCGCCGTCGACGGCGATGATCTGGTCATTGGGCTCCAGCCCGGCGCGTTCGCCCGGCGTCTCGGCGATGGGGGAAATGATGGTGATCAGGTCGTCGCGGATGGTCACCTCGATCCCCACGCCGCCATATTCGCCGCTGGTGGTGACCTGCATGTCCTGGAAGTCATCCGGGGACAAATAGCTCGAATGCGGATCGAGCGCCTGCATCATGCCGTCAATCGCGCTCTCGATCAGTTCGGCCTTGTCCGGCTCGGTGACATAATCGGACTCGATCCGGCTGAGCACATCGCCGAAAAGCTCCAGCTGACGGAAGGTGGCTTCGCGGCTGTTGGTGTCTTCGCCTTCGGCGGACACCGCCAGCGTGGCGGCGCCAATTCCGAACAGGACTGCTGAAGCAATAATGTGCAGACGCATGATGGTCTTCCTCAAAGCGCGGCGGTCGAGGCTCTAGCCTCTGCGAAATTCGGGCCGAAGCCAATCCTCAGGGTCAGCAGCTTCGTCAGTGCTGCGTCTGATCTCCAGATAGAGCATTGGCGGCGGATTTGCACGGTCAGACATGGCGCCCACCGGTTCTCCCGCCAATAATGATTGTCCCTCTACGGCGTAAATAAGACCTAAGCCCCCGAGGATAAGCGTGTAACCATCGGGTGTGTTGATCATCAATACGCCATCAAACCCTTGAAAAGGCCCGGCATATACAACGACGCCATCAAAGGGGGCGGTGACCTGGGCGCGGGATGCGGTTTCAAACCAGACCCCTTCGCGACGCGCGCCGTCCGGACCGCGTTCGCCGGCGCGTATGATCAAATCTCCGCGAACAGGCGGGCTCAACCGGCCGCGCGTATCACTGAAGCGCAGGGTTTCGACCGGGCCCTCCACCGGGCGTGCATCCACGAGAGCGGCCATGGCGACCGCCGGCGTCTGTTCCGGTCTGAGACGCGGCACGGGAACGCCGGGTTCCGGTTCGGGCGCAGGCTCCGGACGCGGGGCCAGACGCGGTTCGGCGGCGGCGAAACGGCGAATATCCGCCAGCAGCTGGCGCAGCGAACCGGCTTCGCGAGCAATCCGGGCGGCGCGTTGGGACAGATCATCAGCCTGCGCGCGCAGGGCGGCCTCGGCGGCGCGGCGTTCCTCGATCAGCGCAGTGACTTCCTCGCGCGTCACCCCGAGAGCCTCACGGGCCTGCACCAGAGCCTGGGTCTGGGCCGCGAGCGCCTCCCGCAATGCAGCCAGTTCCTCGAGACGGGCCTGCACAGCCGCGACACGGGCGTCGAGCTGGGGCGCGATCTGGGCCAGAAGCCCGGCCGCGCGGGCCGCCGAAGCGGCATCGTCTGGAGTCACCGCCAAGGCGGGCGGGTCCGACATCTCGATGCGCTGAAGGGCGGCCAGAACTCGCGCCAGGTCAGACCGTTCCGCGCGCAACCGCGCCAGAAGGTCGGATTCCTCACGCTCCAGCGCCCGCAAGCGTTCGGTGGCGGCTTCCACCTCGGCTTCACGGCTCTCCACGCGTCCTGCCGCTTCCACAAGGCGTTGCTGCAAGCGGGCGATGGCGATACGGGCGGCTTCGGCCTCGGCTTCCCGCGCTTCGGCCTCGTCGCGCAGTTCGGCGGCCTCGCGTTCCATGGACTCCACCTCGTCCGGCTCGGGCGCCGCTTGCGCCTGCAGGGCGAGGCTCAGAGCCAGAAGGGAGAGAAGGGACGCCATCAGCCCTCCCGATGATACGGCGCGCCCGCCAGAACCGAGGCGGCGCGATAGATCTGTTCGGCCAGCATGACGCGCACCAGCTTGTGCGGCCAGGTGGCCTTGCCGAAGCTGAGCATGCGCGCGCCCTGGGGCAGGGCCGGACGGTCATGGCCATCCGCGCCGCCGATCAGGAAGACCAGATCGCGTGCGCCGTCATCGCGCGTGGTTTCGATCACGCGCGAGAAGTCGAGCGAGCTCATCGGCTTTCCGGTTTCATCCAGCGCGAAGACCAGGGCGCCGGCGGGGAGATCCGCAATCAGCGCCTGGGTTTCGGCCGACTTGTCCTTGAGGGTTCTTGGATCGAGCTCACGCTCACTGACCGGACCCAGCCCGATTCCGCGTCCCACGCCATTGGCGCGGTCCATGTACTGGTCCACAAGCTCGCGCTCGGGCCCGGCCTTGATGCGGCCGATCGCACGAATCTCAACGCGCATGGGGCGCCCCGGTTCGGGATGAGGATTGGATCAGGCCGAGCCGTCAGGCGAGACGGACCACATCTTTTCCAGATCGTAGAAGCTGCGCACTTCGGGACGGAACAGGTGAACGATCACGTCGCCGGCGTCGATCAGGACCCAGTCGCACGTCTTCAGGCCCTCGATCGCGACCTTGCCGTGCCCGGCGTCCTTGAGCTTGCGCACGAGATGGTCGGCCATGGCGCCCACATGCCGGTTGGACCGGCCAGACGCGATGACCATCACATCAGTGACGGATGATTTGCCCGTAAGATCGATGGCGACGACATCTTCCGCCTTGTCATCGTCCAGCGCGTTCAGAACCAGCGCTTCGAGATCCTGCGTGCTCTGGGCGAGTTCGCCAGAGTCGCTGTCAGCCTCGCCATTGGGGCGGCTGTGCAATTCGGTGGACAGAGTCCTTGCTCCCTTAATTGACCAAGCAGGATGCTAGCACGTTTTGTCGCCGCGTTCGAGCCAGTGAATGGAGAAGGCGCAGGCGCCCTCTTCGCTCCACACATGGGCGGGGACAAGCCCGGCCTGGCGGGCGAGGTCCTGGAAGGTGGAGACCGTGAATTTATGGGAGTTTTCGGTATGGATTGTCTCGTGCTCACGCAGCACGAAGGCTTCGCCCGCCACGGTGAATTCCAGGTCGCGCAGGGCCTGCAGGTACATTTCAACCCGTGACCGGTACGGATTCCAGAAGGCGCGGTAGGCAAGCGCCGCCGGATCGAGATCGCCGTCGAGCTCCGCATTGATCCGTTTGACAAGGTTGAAATTGAAGTCCGCCGTCGCGCCGCCGGCATCGTCATAAGCGGCCTCCAGCACGGCCGGGTCCTTGCGCAGATCCACCCCGATCAGGAGCGCATCGCCCGGACGCAGCCAGTCGCGCAGGGTCTTGAGCAGTTTCAGCGCGTCGATGAGCTCGAAATTGCCGATGGTCGACCCGGGGAAGAAGACGATCCGGCGGCCTTCGGGCAGATCCAGCGCGTCCACATCAAGCGTCTGGGTGAAGTCATGACAGATGGCGCCCACGGTCAGGTCGGGGTGATCGGACGCGATATCGGCGCAGGCCGCCTTGACGTGATCGCCCGAGATATCCATGCCCACAAAGGCGGCGGGATGATCGAGCGCGTCGAGAAGCCGGCGGATCTTCACGCTCGACCCGGCGCCGGGTTCGAGCACGACCGCTCCGGACCCGGCGAGGGCCTTCAGCTCGGGGCCGATCCGGTCCAGCAGGCTCAGCTCCGTGCGGGTGGGATAGTATTCGGGCGCCTCGGTGATCCGGTCAAAGATCGCAGATCCCGCTGCATCGTAGAAATACTTGGGCGAAATCGCTTTTTGCGGTTTGCGCAACCCGGCGAGCACATCCGCACGAAAATCGCTGGCGGAGGGCTGCAAGTCTTTGAAAAACGCCAAGGCGCCAGCCTCGACTAGGGTCTCGTTCGACATGGTCTCAAGGCGATGGCGGCTGCGGATCAGGATGCGGCTTTTGCACGCAACAGGCGTGAGGCCTCAGCATGTAATGGCTCAGTAAGGTAAGTCCACCCCGGAGGACTACCTAGAGCCAGGGTTTTCGCCTGACTGTCCTGTTTGCGCGCCCGGGCCAGATAGCGAGCAGCCGGGGACAAGCGCGCTTTCAGGCCGACGCCGGGGCGGGCGATGACGCAGATGGGAATGCGCTGCGCGATCGCCTGCCAGTTCTTCCAGCGATGAAAGCTCGCCAGCCCGTCCGCGCCCATGATCCAGACGAAGCGGACCCGGGGATGGCGGGTCTGAAGATGGGTGATCAGATCAATGGTGGTGCGGGTGTTCAGCCGGGCTTCCAGCGTGGAGACGACCTGCCGGGGGTCGGGCATGCAGCCCCGAATGGCGCTGGCGCGGCTTTCAAGGCTGGCGGGGGCATGGGCTTTCAGCGGATTTCCGGGGCTGACCAGCCACCAGACCCGATCCAGATCAAGCCGTTTGAGGGCCGTCCGCGCCACATGCCGGTGGGCGCGGTGAACGGGATCAAAGCTGCCGCCGTAAATCCCCACCCGCATGCCGTCATGCAGGAGCTCGGATTTCAGCGCCCAGCTCATGACGCCGAGCTGTCCGGATCGAGCACCAGATCGCCGGCATGGATCAGCGCGACGCCGCGGCGATAGCCCAGCACTCCGGTGATGGACTCCGATTTCAATCCCAGGATCTGGCGCGCTTCATGATCGTCATAGCCCGCAACGCCCACGCCCAGCCGCTCGCCGGTCGCAGTCAGAAGGCGCACGGTCGCGCCGCGTTCGAACCGGCCCTGCACGTCCACCACGCCGGCAGGCAGCAGGCTGCGGCCCTTGCGGACCGCGTCGGCGGCCCCGGGGTCCAGCACCAAGGCGCCCTCACGCGCCAGAGACCCCAGGATCCAGGCGCGGCGGGCGCTTTCGGGATTACCGTTCGGGGCGAACCAGCTGTGACGCGCGCCGGCGCGGATCGCGGCGATGGGATGGTCGTGATCGCCGCGGCAGATGATCATGGCGCAGCCGGCGGCATTGGCGATGCGCGCAGCGGCGATCTTGCTGGCCATGCCGCCAGTCCCGGCGGCGCCGGCGCGGGCCGGGCCGGCCAGCGCCTCGATCTCGGCGGTGATGGTCTCGATTTCTGGGATGTGCAACGCGCCCGGCTCGCGCGGATCGCGATCATACAGCCCGTCCACATCGGACAGGATGATCAGGAGCTGGGCGCCCACGAGCTGCGCCGTGCGCGCCGCCAGCCGGTCATTGTCGCCAAAGCGCAATTCCTCGGTGGCGACGGTGTCGTTCTCGTTGATCACCGGCACGGCGCCAAGCTTCAGAAGCGTTTCAAGCGTGGTGTGGGCGTTGAGCCAGCGCGGGCGCGATTCAATATCGGCGGGAGAGACCAGCGCCTGGGCGGCGGGAAAGCCATGACGGGCGAAAGCCTGGTCCCAGTGCTGGATGAGCAGCGCCTGACCGGCCGCGGCGGCGGCCTGCTTTTCTTCCAGCGTCAGGGTCTTGCCCGGTTTGAGGCCCAGCCGGGGACGGCCCAGGGCGACCGCGGCGGAGCTGACCAGCACCACCTCGCGCCCCTCAGAGCGCAAGGCGTTAATGTCATCGGCCAGCGCCTGGAAGCGGTCCTGTCGGGGCGCAAGGCTGTCGGGGTCGATCAGCTGGGCCGATCCGACCTTGATGACGACCCGCCGGGCCGTCGCCATGCGCGCCTCAGGCGTCACAGATCAGGCGTCCAGCCGGTTTCGCCGCGCTCCTCGCGCTCGGCTTCTTCCTTCAGGCGCTTCTCTTCTTCGCGACGGGTATAGACCGCCTCCCAGATGACTTTCAGAAGGTCCTTGAGGCCCTCTTGCGTGGCGCCGGAGAGGTGATGCGGCACATCGCCCAGCTTCGCCTTGAACTCGGTATCGAGCATTTCGACGATTTCAGGATCGGCGGCGTCAAGCTTGTTCAGAACGACGATCTCGCGCTTGTCGGTGATGCCGCCGCCATAGGCCTCAAGCTCGGTGCGCACGGTGTCATAGGCGCCCATCGGGTCTTCGCCCGTCGCGTCGATGAGGTGCACCAGCAGGGCGCAGCGTTCGATATGCCCCAGGAAACGGTCGCCAATGCCGGCGCCCTCATGCGCGCCCTCGATCAGGCCCGGAATATCGGCCAGCACAAAGCGGTTGCCCGTGCCCATCTCTACCACGCCCAGATTGGGATGCAGCGTGGTGAAGGGATAGGCGGCGATCTTGGGGTGGGCCTTGCTGGCCACGGACAGAAGCGTGGACTTGCCGGCGTTCGGCAGGCCGACAAGACCGGCATCCGCGATCAGTTTCAGGCGCAGCCAGATGGCGCGCTCCTCGCCCGCTTCGCCGGGCTGGGAAATGCGCGGCGCCTGGTTGCGGCTCGACTTGAAATGGGCGTTGCCCTTGCCGCCAATGCCGCCCTTGGCCAACAGCGCCTTCTGCCCGACCTCGGTAAGGTCGGCCAGCAGCGTCTCCTTGTCCTCGTCAAACACCTGGGTGCCCACGGGAACACGCAGGACCACGTCCTCGCCGCCGCGACCGGTGCGGTTGCGACCCGCGCCGTTATGGCCGCGCTCGGCCTTGAAGTGCTGCTGGTAGCGGTAATCGATCAGGGTGTTCAGGCCCTCTACGGCCTCCACCCAGACATCGCCGCCATCCCCGCCGTCGCCGCCGTCAGGGCCGCCGAACTCGACATAGGCCTCGCGCCGGAATGACACGCATCCCGGGCCGCCCCAGCCGGACTTCACATACACTTTGGCTTGATCAAGGAACTTCATGGCTCGGTTTTATCTGTGTCTGTTGAGCTGGGCTAGCCCGCCATCGCCATCTGACGGATGGGCGCAGAGCCCATGCGTCCGAAAGAGAAGGCGGTCCCGGTTTCGCCGGTATAGCCGAAGCCGGATTTTTCCAGCACCCGGCCGGATGCCGGGTTGTCTTCATAATGGCTTGCGGTGAACGGCGTCATCGCATGCTGTCTCGCCCAGTCGCACAGCCCCTGTGCGGCCTCGGTCGCGTAACCCTGCCCCCAGGCGGCGGGCATGATCCAATAGCCCAGCTCCCAGCCTTCATCATGGGGGTGCAGTCCGATCACGCCGACCGCGCTGCCGGTATCGGCTTCGCAGATGGCGCGCACCACATCGCCCTTGATCTGCTCGCGGGCGCGCATGATCAGGATGAAGGCCTCCGCAAACAGGGGCGGGTTCTGGGCGGGAACCCGGCTGGTCATGCGGCAGATTTCCGGGCGGGCGCTTTCAGGACCCACCCAGGCGGCGTCGTCAATCTCGAGCGGACGCAGAACCAGACGCGGAGTGCGGATGTCCGCAAACACGACGGGTTTCATCGCTGCGCCCGCTTCGAACTCGGGCGTGTCTTCAGGTTCGGACTGCATGTCTCTCATATCGGCCTCCTCTGGGCGCGAACTGGGCGGGGAGAGACTTCAAACGCAAAAGGGGAGACGGCGATCCGTCTCCCCTGAAACTTGGCCGTCTGGCCCGGATCGCCCCTCTTCGGGATGGGCGATCACGAGGTCAGCGTCGCCCTATTCAGCCGCGTCCGCGAGCGGAGCGACGGACACGAAGGTCCGGTTAAGCTTCTTCTTGGCGAAGGTCACACGACCTTCGGTCAGCGCGAACAGGGTGTGGTCCTTGCCCATGCCGACATTTTCGCCGGCGTAGTATTTGGTGCCGCGCTGACGAATGATGATGTTGCCCGGAATCACGTGCTGACCGCCGGACTTCTTGACGCCGAGGCGCCGGCCTTCACTGTCGCGGCCGTTGCGCGACGAACCGCCTGCCTTTTTGTGAGCCATGGTGCTCTCCTTCTCAGGTTCTGTTGCCGCGTGGCCTTACTTGCCAGCGAGTTTCTTGGCTTCAGCGACCCAGTCGCCTTTTTCCGCCTTGGTCTTCAGACCGGAGATCTCGCCGTCCAGGCGCTCGATCTCGGCTTCGGTCCAGGCGGCGATCTGAGCGAAGCTGGTCACGCCGGCTTCGTTCAGCTTGGTGGCGAAGGCCGGACCCACGCCGGTCAGCTGGGTCAGATCGTCAGAGCCCGCTGCTTCGGTCTTGGCCTTGGCGGCCGCTTTCGGAGCGGCTTTCTTGGCCGGAGCCGGGGTTTCGTCAGCCGCGATCTTGGCGGGTTTCGCGTCCAGCTTGGACTTCGAACCCGGCTTCAGGATTTCAGCGACAGAGATCACGGCGATCCACTGACGGTGGCCTTTGGTGCGGCGGTAGTTCTGACGGCGGCGCTTCTTGAAGACCTTGATCTTCTTGTCCTTGCGGATGTCCAGCACGTTGGCGGTCACAGACGCGCCATCGACAGCCGGAGCGCCGACCAGAGAGTCGCCTTCGCCGCCGATCATCAGCACTTCGTCAAACGCGACCACATCGCCGGTTTCCGCGCTGAGCTTCTCAACGCGCAGGATGTCGCCTTCGGAGACGCGGTATTGCTTACCGCCGGTCTTGATCACTGCATACATGATCATGTTCCTTTTTTGCCGGAGCCGTATCTGCGGAAACCCGCGAGACCGGAGCCCTTTTTCTTCGCCGGTTCTTGGTGCGAGCCAGCGTTGTTTCACAAGCACAATCCCCGCATCGGACAAGTCCGTGCGGGGACAGAGCGCGGGATATAGGCGAAACGAGCGGACAGAGTCAATGCGTCCCTGTCCTGAAATCGTCGTCAGGCCTGACGATCCGGCCTGTTCAGCCTAGTCGGGCTGGAACCGGCGCCGGGCGTATTCCTGGGCGAGTTCGCGCTCAAGCTCCACATCCTCTGCGAAGCGGCAGACCAGTTCGACCCGGCGACTGCCGGTTTCCTGCTCGTACTGGCAGATCATGTCTTCGCCAAAGAGCGCAGACATGCGCTGCTGCGCGGCGAGCGCAGACGCATCCAGGCCCGAGACCTTTGTGGGCGCGCAGGCGGCGGCCGCCAGAACGCCCATGACGCCAATCAGGTAAAACGCAGCTTTCATGACACCCTCCCATTGGTATCCAGATTTATTCATTATGAATAACTAGATTACCACCGGATGTCGGCTAGGGCGACAGGAACATGGTCACTGCAAAAACTCGGAGACCTGCCGCTCAGTGATCGTAGGGGCGGACAGTGGTCGGACTTTCGCTGGAGGGGCCGAATGTCCGCGGATTCGTGATCGTGCCGCTGCGACGCTGGCTGTGACGCTGACGGGCATACTCCTGGGAGAGTTCCCGACGCTGTTCGATCTCGGCCTGGGTCCGGCAGATCAGCTCGCCAAGACGGGTGCCGGTGGTGCGCTCGCGCGCGCAGACCATTTCCTCCCCCGCCTGCGCGGAAGCGAGGCGAGACGCCTCGAGGTCCACGCGGTCATTGTTCGGGGCGGCGCAAGCGCCGAGCGCCAGGAGCGTGGCGGTTCCGATGCAAAGACATTTGCGGTTCATGACGGTCTCCCGATGTGTCCAAGCGTGCACATTGCACCCAAGGTAGCATCTAAAGACCTGAAAGGCGAGTCTCGTCCGGACCTATCCAGGGATCGGGAGCAATCAGGAATCCGGACCGAAGCCGCGCGGCCCGCGCTGACCACTGCGCATGTTGGTATTGCGCTGGCGGGCGTAATCCTGGGCGCGTTCCCGCTCGGCGTCGATTTCAGCCTGGCTGCGGCAGATCAGTTCGCCCAGCCGGGTGCCGGTGGTGCGTTCACGCGAGCAGACAATTTCCTCACCCGCCTGCGCGGACGCCAGACGGGACGCCTCAAGGTCGACGCGGTCATTGTTCGGTGCGGCGCAGGCGCCGATCATCAGAAGGGCGGCGGCGCCGCCCAGAGCGATATGGATATTCATGATTGTCAGTCTCCCCGGTTTAGCCTTGCAGCTTTGGGGCGCAGGGCGGTTGAGTCAAGGCGCGGCGCCTCTCAAGACGGGAATAATCCTATCTCGTTACACTCGGGGCGGCGCTTTCGATGCCAGACGCAGCTCTGCGGATGAGCCCGGCGCCCAAAGGGCTTGATTTTGAGCCCCGCGTTTGCGACACCGCGCTTCCCTGAGTTCGGAGAGATGCCGGAGTGGTCGAACGGGGCGGTCTCGAAAACCGTTGTGCCTTTACGGGTACCGAGGGTTCGAATCCCTCTCTCTCCGCCATTATCTTGTAGCGAACCCGAGATGAGGCTCCCGTTGGGGGCCTTTTTCTTTTTGTTTCAAAGGCGCTTAGCCGAGGCAGCCGAACCTCGGAGACTGGCGCCGGGCCGAGTTTCCGTCTCTGAACGACCATCCGTCTCTAACCGAGCGAACCTCGTCCGGCCCGGTTCGGCTTCGCGAATGCCCATGTTTTCAATCTGTTTCGGGTGTCGCGGGATGGTACATTCGGCGCTCGATCTCCCGGCTGGCGTTCGCGTCCCGAGAACGCGAAGTAGGCGTGTTCCGGCGAACGGACGCGCACCGCACGGCGTGGATTCAACCGCTGGCGGGCGCCTTCATCCGGCTGGTCCGCAGGAATGAGCCCAGCCTCTCTAACCTCGCGGACTTGTCGCACCTGGGAACAACAGCAACTGCAATGCGACCAATCCTAGGAACATGGCGACCACACTACGGAATCGCTCCTGCGGTATCCGATCAACCAATCGTTCCGCCAGTTTTGCTCCGATAAACGAAACCGGCACGAAGATTGCCAACCCCCAAAGGAGGGCTGTATCGAGCGCAGCACCCTGCCAGATGTAGGTGACGATGCGGCCGCTATCGATGGCGAGACCAATGGCGCCTGCAGTGAAAATGTAGACCGATTTTGGTAGGTCGTAGGCAGAGAGGAATGCGCCGCGCACTGCCCCGCCGACTCCAAAAATCCCCGCCGAAAATCCGTAGGCAGCGCCGCCCGCAAGGGCGGTCACGTTTGTCTCCGGTATCTTAAACCGCCCCTTCAGGAAGATGAAGAGGACGTAAGCAAGCAGAAAGGCCCCCAGAACACGTGCAAGCAGGACTTCAGGCGTTCGAAAAACGACGATGCCGCCGATCACGGTCGCGACGATACCGGTCACACCGAACAAAAAGATCAGTCGCCACCGGACGCCGCTCCGAAACAGCAGCATCTTCCAGATATCTCCAAACCAATGGATGATGCCAACCAACAGTAGTACTTGCGGCACGGGAAGAAAGCTCGCGAGTATGGGCACCATGATCGTCGAGGTACCAAAGCCCGTCAGAGTGCCAACGGCACTGGCAATGAGCGTAAGCGCAGCGATGAGCGCAATGTCCATGGCCTGCCTCCCTCGGGTAGCCCGCTCAGGCAAGTCCTATGAGGGCACCGCCGATCGCGGCGACGATCACGACCGTCCAGGGGGGCGCTTTCCATGCCATTAGGAGCACGAAGCAGGTCAGCGCTAGGGCGAACTGGAGCGGACCAACGACCGCGCTTGTAAAGACCGGATCGTAGAGTGCGGCACCGAGAATACCGACTACGGCAGCGTTAGCTCCCCGCATCAGTGCCTGAGCGCTCGGACGAGCGCGGAAGGCGTCCCAGAAGGGAATGACGCCGATGAGCAACAGGAAGCCGGGCAGGAAGACTGCGACTAGAGCGATCATCGCGCCGGCCAGTCCGTTCGGCTCGGGCCCCAGCACCGCACCGAGATACGCGGCGAAGGTAAATAGCGGTCCTGGCACCGCCTGCGCAGCGCCATAGCCGGCTAGGAATTCGCTCGGCGTCACCCACCCCGTACGCACCACCTCGGCCTCTAGCAGCGGCAGCACCACATGCCCGCCGCCGAAGACAAGCGAACCAGCACGATAGAAAGAATCGAAGACGGCAAGCGCCTGTGACGGAACGACAGCAGCTGCCAGCGGTAGCCCAATGAGCAGCGCGATGAACACGGCGAGGCAAACTGCCCCGAAGGTTCGCGAGACAGGAAACTCCACATGGCCGCTCACAGCTGCGCCCGCTTGGCGGCAGACAATCAACCCGGCGAGACCACCGACAAGGATGGCAGCGACCTGCCCGAAGGAGCCGGCGACGAGAATGGCGATTAGGACAGCTCCTAGCGCGATCGTCGCCCGCTCCCGGTCGGGGGCCAGACTCCGCGCCATACCCCAAACCGCATGCGCGACAATGGCCACGGCGACGATCTTGAGCCCTTCGATAATGCCCTGGCCGATCGGCCCCTCGAAAGCCGATGCACCGATCGCGAAAATCAAGAGCAGCAGCGCAGAGGGAAGAGTGAAGGCTGCCCAGGCAGCCAGCGCCCCCAGCGGACCACCGCGCAGTAGGCCTAAGGCGAAGCCGACCTGACTGGATGCCGGTCCCGGCAGGAATTGGCTCAAAGCGACTAAGTCAGCGTAGCCCTTCTCGTCGATCCATTTGCGCCGCAGGACAAGCTCGTCGCGGAAATAGCCCAGATGAGCAATCGGACCGCCAAAGGACGTAAGTCCCAACTTGAGAAAGGCCAAGAAGACCTCCCCCGGAGTACCCTGTTGCCCGTTGGCCGTTTCTGCCACCGCCTTCGTTTCGCTCATGGCTTCATCGCCTCACCCTTGAATTCGCTGATCTGCGCCTTGGCGATTTCCAATCCCTGGCGCCCCTTGGCCGTGATGGCATAGAGCTTGCGGACCGTGCGGCCCTGTCGTTCCTTACGGGAGGTCAGATAGCCGTCGCGCTCCATTTTATGCAGCATCGGATAGAGCGTGCCGGGCGACAGCCGATAGCCGTGTCTAGCCAACTCGTCGATCATCCACTGCCCGTAGATCTCGTGTTCCGCCGCGTGATGCAGCACGTGCAGCCGCACCAAGCCCGACAGAAGGTCGTGGTGCTCCATCGTCAGGATCTGCTTCTCCTCAACGGTATCGAAATTCGATATCGTTTTCCGTTATAATCAGATGCTTTCGGCCGCGCAACTCCTTTGGCTGGAGGTGGACGAGCACTTTACGAGGGTGAGCATGACGCGTGCGGCCGAGGCGAGCGTCCTACGCTCTCAACACACCGAACACCACGTCCATCTGATCCGCCCATGGCCGATCGGCAACCGCAACGAGGTCGTTCAGCGAAAGCGCTGGCGGCATGCGCCTGATGACGAGGTGTTCGAGCACCTCCGGCGACAGATAGGCGAGCCGCATCATTCGGCTCACGAACCGGTCCGAGACCTTCTCGGCCGCCGCGATATCCTGGATCGTGGAAGCGGCGCCGGTTTCCAGCTGCCGCCGCCAGTTCCAAGCGCGGGCGATGGCACGCAGCACATGAGGATCTTGTGACCGGCCGTCCCGGACCGTCACCTCGTCGGGCGGGAGGATCTTCGGCCGCCCATTGCGTTTGCGGATCGTCAGGGGGATGACGACCCGGATGGTGTTCGTCGAGTCGGTCATGCGTGGGCCTCCGTCTGGCGGG